>Ga0316222_1000928_pt1 | contig 39735 bp, 39 predicted proteins | sample TBH18011metaG_FD_206008 | JGI IMG/M metagenome (GOLD analysis project Ga0316222, IMG submission 206008) | Freshwater microbial communities from Trout Bog Lake, Wisconsin, USA - TBH18011 | ecosystem: Environmental > Aquatic > Freshwater > Lake > Hypolimnion/Profundal zone | place: USA: Wisconsin... | reverse complement strand
TGTTCTCCCTGCCTAACTATTAGGCAGGGTAAGTAGAACACCTGGGTCAATTTTGAGTCGGCATAACTCCTGTTAGTGGGTCAATTTTCGGTCGGCGGCAACAGGACCAATTACCTTTCCAATAATGGTCGCTATGACGACGCTATTCAATTTGCCTCATCGGCATACCGGACGGTGGATGGCGCTGAGAAACCATATGTTCTGGTGTATTGGGCAAATGCGCTAAATGCCAAAAACGGCGGCGATCAGGGAAGTTACCGCAGGGCGTTGGCATTGACTCAGGAAGCAGTGCGACTCAAGCCTGATTTCTGGTACGGATACAACGATGTCACAGACGCGCTGCAAGAAACGGGCCAATTGGAGGCTGCGATCAAGATGGGCGAGCAACAAATTCGAATGGCGGGAGGACGACCGGGACGCTCTCCGGAAATTATGTATCGAACCTATGATTTTATGGTGGGCGATTTTCAGGCCTACCATAACGCGATTATTGACGACTTGAATAATTACGATGGCATCGGATCCTTTGCGGCCACACTCGGTGATGAAAACAACTTGGTTTTAATTACGGAAGTTTTCATGCACGATGTTGATCGAGCGAAACTGCAGACCTCAATGATGCAATTCGATGAGAAAAACAATATTAACGTTGCTGTAACCACTGTATTGAAAATAATGATTGCAGAAGAAGCCGGCGACTTTACGGTGGCCGCTCACGAGTGGGATGCCTTATTGATTATAGTTCCAAAGATGACAAATTCCATCGACGCGGCAATAAAGTACTGTGAATCTGCTCCGACGTACGAAAAATCAGGGCAATCGACCAAGGCCGATGCCGCGTTGCTTGCGGCTGACAATGCAACCGATGGTCGCTACTATTTCTGCGCTGTCGCCAAAGGTGATGTCCTGGCATTGCGCGGCAACTGGACTGGTGCGCAGGAATGGTATGCAAAAGCAATCGGGCTTGCACCCAGCTCCCCCTTCGCATACAACTCATACGGCATGGCGCTGGTCAAACATGGCGACTTGAATGGCGCAGCACAACAGTTCAAGCTGGCCAACCTTAAGGGGCCACATTGGGCTGATCCACTACAAGCGTGGGGCGATGTGCTGATGAAGCAAGGTCACCAATCGGAAGCGATCGAAAAGTATGATGCCGCCCTGAAATACGCCCCGAATTGGCCCCGGCTAAAGGACGCCCGCGCCGCGGCGGTGAAGGCCAGGACCTAATAGGAGTTATCGTAAGCGGACGGTGGTGGCCGTCCGTAGTGGGCACAGTGAAAGTATAGTGTTGAACTGACGACTGACGAGTTGCGGCAGAGACTGTGTCAAAACAAAATAATTTGAAAATTTTCTGAAAAATCGTGGGTAGGGAGACCATTCCCTGTCTTGAAAAAATTTAATACAGCGTGTTTTAAGAGGTCAATTTTTTTGCGCGAAAATTTATTTTGAGTTTTTACACAGTCTCGGCAAGGTCCGGCCATTGGCGGACAGTTGGCTTCACGGTGTTCAGACGATTTATTGTGCGATGCAGGGAGTGTCTATTTGTATACTTTCAACAATTTGGCTAAGCCGGCGGAACAAACATGAATCGATGATTTCAACACTCCAGTAAAAATCTTAGTTAATCGCTTTTAAGATATTTCAATCACGAAATACGGATACCCATTTTTTTAACTGCGCGGCGCAATCAGCTGATGTTCCACCGCGTACTGCACCATCTCAGTGAGATTTTTCATGCGCATTTTGACCAGGATGCGGGTCTTGTGGGTGCTGACGGTTTTGACGCTCAAAAATAATCCGTCGGCGATGTCGGTCAGGGATTTGCCCTGTACCAGCAGCTGGAAAATCTGAAATTCGCGGTCGGACAGGGTTTTGTGGGGCAGGGCGACATCTTCCGGCATCAGGTTCATGGCCAGCTGCTCGGCCACAGCCATGCTGATGTAGGGGCGGCCGGAAGCAATCTTGTGGATGGCATTGACCAGTTCCAGGCCGGCGCTTTCCTTGGTCAGATAACCGTTGGCGCCAGCGCGGATTGCCCGCACCGCATACTGTTCTTCTTCATGCATGGTCAGAATCAGGATCGGCAGTTTGGGCGCTTCTTCCTTGAGCTGGCGGATCAGGTCGACACCGCTGCGACCGGGCATCGACAGATCCAGTACGATCAGATCCAGGCCACCCAGGCGCACCTTTTGCAGCGCATCCAGGCCGTCAACTGCTTCGGCAACAACTTCAATGTCAGTTTCGCCTTCCAGAATGCGTTTCAATCCTTCGCGCATGATGGTGTGGTCGTCGGCAATCAGGATGCGGATCATGGCTTTAATCTTCCCGGCGCAGGTGAGGGAACAGGATGACGTCGCGGATATTGGGTGAATCGGTGATGAGCATCATCAGTCGGTCAATACCAATGCCGCAGCCACCGGTCGGAGGCATGCCGTATTCCAGTGCGCGGATGTAATCGGCATCGTAATACATGGCTTCTTCATCGCCGGCTTCCTTGGCCAGCATCTGCGCCTTGAAGCGCGCAGCCTGATCTTCCGGATCATTCAGTTCAGAAAAACCGTTGGCGATTTCACGACCGGTCATGAACAGCTCGAAGCGTTCGGTAATGTCGGCGTGTTTGTCGGAGGCACGCGCCAGCGGCGAGACTTCCACCGGATAATCGATGATGAAAGTCGGGTTCCATAACTGCGCTTCGGCGGTTTCTTCAAACAGGGCCAGTTGCAGAGCACCCAGTCCCGAGGTGGCAAACGGCTTGACGCCGAATTTGGCCAGTTCTTTGGTGACGAAGGCCGCATCATTCAACTGTTCATCGGTATAACCCGGTGCATATTTGTGGATGGCACCGACGATGGTGAGTCGTTCAAACGGTTTGGACAGATCCAGTTCGCGTTCCTGATAGGTCAGCGTGGCAGTGCCGTGCGCATCGATGGCGGCCTTGCGGATGATCTGTTCGGTGAAATCCATGATCCACTGATAGTCGGTGTACGCCGCATAAAATTCCATCATGGTGAATTCAGGATTGTGGCGCGGCGAGACGCCTTCATTGCGGAAATTGCGGTTGACTTCAAACACGCGCTCAAACCCGCCCACCACCAGCCGTTTCAGGTACAGTTCCGGTGCGATGCGCAAAAACATCTGCATGTCGAGCGCATTGTGGTGCGTGATGAACGGCTTGGCCGCGGCGCCGCCGGGAATGGCGTGCAACATCGGCGTTTCCACTTCCATGAAGCCATTGTCTTCCATGAAGCGGCGCATGGAACTCATGGCCGCGGTACGTGCCTTGAACGTGCGGCGCGTCTCTTCGCTCATGATCAGGTCAACATAGCGCTGGCGGTATTTGGTTTCCTGATTGGCCAGTCCGTGGAATTTATCCGGCAGCGGGCGCAGCGATTTGGCCAGCAGCCGGAGTTCGGTGACCTTGATGGTCAATTCGTCAGTTTTGGTTTTGAACAGCACGCCACTCACGCCCAGAATGTCGCCCAGATCGTACGAACGGAACGCTTCCATTGCGGCTTCGCCGGTTTTGTCCTGCGTGATATAGAGCTGGATGCGGCCATCGGCTTTCGGGCCGGATGCGTCCTGAATGGTGGCAAAGGCCGCTTTCTTGCCGGCTTCGCGTTTCAACATCATGCGCCCGCCCAGTGTGACCTGCACCTCAAGCGGTTCGAGGTCTTCGCGGGTCATGCCGGCGTATTTTTCCTGCAGATCCGCGCAGCTGTTTTTCGGTTTGAAATCGTTCGGATAGGCATTGCCTGCCTCGCGCAGTGCGGCCAGTTTGGCGCGACGTTCTGCAAACACCGAGAGTTCTTCTGCGGCGGTTTCCGGGATTTGTTCGTTACTCATTCTTGCCTTTCAGTCGTAGGTTGGGATGCAATCCCAGCATCAGCGGTCGTCATACTCACAATTAAACACCCTGCTTGAGGGAAGCACCGATAAATCCGTCCAGATCACCATCGAGTACGGCTTTGGTATTGCCAGTTTCAAAATTGGTGCGCAAATCCTTGATGCGCGACTGATCCAGTACGTAGGAGCGGATCTGGTGACCCCAGCCAACATCGGTTTTGGAATCTTCCAGCTTTTGCTGTTCGCTCATGCGGTTGCGCAGTTCCAGTTCATACAGTTTGGCTTTGAGCATGTCCCACGCTTCGGCACGGTTGCGGTGCTGGCTGCGGTCATTCTGACACTGCACCACGATACCGGTCGGGTTGTGGGTCAGGCGCACGGCCGAGTCGGTTTTGTTGATGTGCTGTCCGCCGGCACCCGAGGCGCGGTAGGTATCGACACGTACGTCGGCCGGATTGACATCGATATCGATTGAATCATCGACTTCGGGATAGACGAACAGTGAGCAGAATGAAGTGTGACGACCGTTGGCAGAATCAAACGGCGACTTGCGCACCAGACGGTGTACGCCGGTTTCGGTGCGTAAAAATCCGTAGGCGTAATCGCCTTCGACTTTCAGGGTGGCAGTTTTGATGCCGGCTACCTCGCCGTCGGACTGCTCCAGAATGTCAACCTTGAAGCCTTTGCGTTCGCAATAGCGCAGGTACTGACGCAGGATCATCGACGCCCAGTCCTGCGCTTCGGTACCGCCGGCACCGGACTGAATATCGATAAAGCAGTTGTTCGGATCCATCGGATTGTTGAACATGCGGCGGAATTCCATGCCTTCCACCAGCAGCCGCAAGGCATCGGCATCGGTTTCGATGGCGATCAGCGTATCTTCATCCTGTTCTTCTTTGGCCATGGCAAACAGATCGACGGCATCCTTGAGGTCGGCGTCAATTTTGGTCAGCGTGTGAACAATGGCTTCCAGTGATTTTTTTTCGCGGCCCAGGTCCTGGGCTTTTTTCGGGTCATTCCAGATGGCCGGATCTTCCATCTCGGCATTGACCTGTTCGAGTTTCTCTGACTTTACCTCGTAGTCAAAGATACCTCCGAAGTTCTGCTTCTCTTGTGGTCAGGTCCGACAGCAAGCCGGAAATACTGTTGATGCGTTCTGCTTCCATGATTTTTATGCGTTTCTGCTGGGATAAATGAAGCCCGGATTATACTCGATGAGGCATTTTTTACCCATTAAAACCCAGCTTTAACAGAGTTTATTGTTAAATTGGCAGTGTGCTGTGTTGCAGCCATTCCAAGGCATCACCCGATACCAGTGGAGTGAGCCGCTCCCTGACCGTGGCGTGGTACCGGTTGATCCACTCGATTTCAGCCTGATTCAGTACCGATTTATCGATACAGCGCGTATCAATCGGGCACAGCGTGAGCGTTTCAAAACGGATGAATTCGCCGAATTCGCTAACCTCACCCGGCACATTCAACACCAGATTTTCAATCCGGATCCCCCATTTGCCAGGCCGGTAGATGCCCGGTTCGATCGAGGTCACCATGCCCAGCTGCATGGCAGTCTGCGGTTCGGGCGGTGTCAGCCAGGAGATGCTTTGCGGGCCTTCATGCACATTCAAAAAATAACCGACCCCATGCCCGGTGCCATGGCCGTAATTCAGACCGGCAGCCCAGAGCGGTGCGCGGGCGATGGCGTCGAGCAGCGGAGCGCGCGTGCCAACCGGGAACTGCGCGGTTGACAGGGCAATCACCGCTTTGAGTTCCAGAGAAAAATCGCGTTTCTGTTCGGCACTCGGCGTACCGACCGCCACCACGCGGGTAATGTCGGTGGTGCCATTCAGATACTGCCCGCCGGAATCGATCAGCAGCAAGCCATTGCCTTCAATGATCGCATGGGATTCGGCTGTGGCGTGGTAATGCGGCATGGCGCCATTGGCGTTGAAGCCGGCGATGGTGCCGAAGCTGGGCGAGACAAAACCCGGCCGTTTGGCGCGGGCTGCGCACACCTGAATATCGATATCGATTTCAGTGATGGTCTGTTTGCCCTGTGCCTTTTCAAACCAGGCAAAAAAGTCACACAGCGCGGCGCCATCCTGTTCCATTGCAGTGCGGATGTGCTGCGCCTGCGTGGCGCTTTTGCACGATTTCAACAGCGTGGACGGATTGATTGCATCGATTCGTTTTACGCCTGCGTGGCAGGATTCGACCATGCCAAACGTCACGCGGCGCGGGTCGACCAGCAGCGCAGTCTGTTCGGGCAACACTGCCAGTGCTTCGCTGATCTGCTCATAGGGACAGCAATGGATCTGTTCTCTCTTTAACTGTTCCTGGAGCTCCGCACTGATTTTGCCAGCGCTGATAAACAGTTTGACCTGTTCGTGATTCATGAGCAGATGCGCCAGAAATACCGGGTTGTAACTGACGTCGGAACCGCGCAGGTTGAGCAGCCAGGCGATGTCATCGAGCGACGAGATCAGATGCCATTGCGCGCCCAGCTGTTGCATCTGGCTTCTGACCAGCGCCAGTTTTTCGGTACGGGACTGCACGCAATAAGAGGCCGGGTGTTCATACACCGACTGGGTCGGCAGCGTTGGACGATCGGGCCAGGTCGGCACCAGCAGATCGTGTTGGGTACTCAGTTTGATCTGGCGCTGGGTCAGGCAGGAATGCAGCTGACGGTGCGCAGCCAGACTGAGCACCATGCCATCCACGCCGACCGTCTGTCCGGGTTTCAGGTTGGCGGCCAGCCAGTCGATATGGTCGGTCGAACCGGCTGCCGCGATTTTCATCAGGGTAATGCCGGAACCGGACAGTTCCTGTTCAGCCTGATCCCAGTAACGCGAATCGGCCCACAGTCCGGCAAAATTGGCCGTCACGATCAGGGTGCCGACCGAGCCGTTAAAACCGGAAAGCCAGGCGCGGCCCTGCCAGTGCGCGGGCAGATATTCCGACAGATGCGGGTCGGCTGACGGAACGATGTAAGCGTGCACGGCATGGTCCGTCATGTGGCGGCGTAAATGTTGCAGGCGATCTGTGTAGAGGTTTGGTGGCATGGCGTGAGGTGATTTGAGGTTGAATCAGGACAGCGATTTGAGAATCTGAACCAGCATGACCTGTGGTTTGTATTTCAGTTTGTGTGGTGTCAGGCCCAGTCGTACCACCACCAGCTGCAGGGATGGAATGATGGCCACAGTCTGTCCGTCGTGGCCTTCCAGCCAGAATGTATCTGCCGGCAGATGGAATGACGCACCCGATTGTTTGCCCAGCGCATTGTCGCCGTCGGGGCCTTCCAGCCAGACCTGTCCCTGACCATACAGTGGGTAGGATCCGGGTACGGCCACGCGCATCGTGGTGACATAATCGTCCGGCAGCAACTGCTGGCCGTTCCAGCTGCCGTTCTGCATCAAAAACTGCCCGATACGGCCCCAGTCCTGCGCGCTGGCATACATGTAACTGCCGCCGGCCAGCGTGCCGCGTGCATCGGCTTCAATAAAGGCGCTGCTCATGCCGAGCGGGGCAAACAGGTGGTTGCGCGGATAGGCCAGTGCATCGACACCGGCCACGTTTTGCCACAGGCGCGACAGCAATACCGAGGTACCGGTGGAATAACTCCAGTAAGTACCGACCGGATGATCAAGTGGTTTGTCATGAACATAGGTGGCCATGTCGGGCGCCAGATACAGCATGCGGGTGACATCGGACACGTTTCCATAATCTTCATTGAACTGCAGGCCGCTGTTCATGGCCAGCAGATCCGCCAGTCTGATTTTATCCCTGCCGTCAGAAGGAGTGGCAATCGGCCAGAATCCGGCCTGATCCAGTTTGAGCTTGCCGGCTTTGATCTGCATGCCGACCAGTATTGCATTGACTGATTTTGTCATGGACCAGCCGATCAGGGGCGTTGTTTCATTGAAGCCCTTCGCATAACGCTGCGCGACCAGTTTGCCCTGATGGATGACTGCAATGGCGCGCATGCCGGGACCGGCCAGCTGATTGTCGGAAATAATTTTTTCAATCTGCACGTTGTGTTCGACTTCACTGCCTTCCGGCCAGAGTCTGTCGTTGGCATGGGACGCGATCTTCCTGGGTACAAACTGGAATTTTTTCGCAGTCTCGACATCACCGTCCGGCACGGCTGCACAACCGGTACCGGGGCGGTTGACTGCCAGTCCGCGTCCGAACAGGCCGAACAGATTGGCGCGCACCATCTCTTTGTCCATGATCAGGTCGATCTGCATGAACTTCATTACCGGATGGCCGGGCGCCTGTACATCGACCTTCAGTACTTCGGCAGGATCACGTCCTGCAATGAATACATTGGTACAGACAATTTTGGCTGCGTAATTGGAGCCTGCCCGGATGATGTCGGGCGTGAAAAATTTAAGCCAGCACAGGGTTGCCAGCAGCAGTGCAGTGACCAGCGCGAGTGCCGTTTTCCATTTTGCAGTCATTGTTTTTCCATGATTGATTGGTGCTGCCGTTTTAACTGATCGATTAATTCCGCCGGATCATCGGACTGCAGCAGCAGGGTGCGATGCACAGGCTTTAAAAATTCCTGGTCTACCTGAAAATTCAAAAATTGCAGCAACAGGTCGTAGAATCCGAAAGCATTCAACAGGCCCACCGGCTTGCTGTGGTAGCCGAGCTGACGCCAGGTCAGCATTTCAAACAGTTCTTCCAGTGTGCCGATGCCGCCGGGCAGGGCGATGAAGCCATCGCTCAATGCATTCATCAGCGCCTTGCGCTCGTGCATGTCTTTGACAATGTGCAAACGGGTCAACGCCATATGACCCACCTCCAGATCCATGAGCAGTTGCGGTATCACTCCGGTGACTTCGCCACCCAGGCGCATGACTTCATTGGCCAGTATGCCCATGAGTCCGACATTGCCGCCACCATACACCAGGCCGATATTCTGATCGACCAGTGCTGCGGCAAGCTCTCGTGCCATGTGTGTGTAGTGCGGCAGTTTTCCGTCGGCGGAACCGCAGTACACGCAGATGGTCTTCATTTCTTTAATTTAAGCAGATATTCCTGGGTTTTTTCCCTGAACCTGACGCTGGTTTCTCCACGCAGATAGGGCGTAATCAGGGCCAGAACCTGGTAACAGCCGCGCACCAGTGAATCTGATACGGCTTCCTGTTCGGTATATTTGCGCGGATTGCGCACGAATTCGTAGGAGAGCCAGTAGGTGGCCAGCACCACCATGTTGGTGGCCAGGGCATCGATCTCCAGATTGCTGCCTTCGAACGCGTTATCGTCGCGCAGGCCCAGGCACAGCTCCTGGGCCACGCGGATTTTATGCGCCAGAATCTGCTTGAAATTCAGTTCCAGTTTGCGGTTGCGTGACAGCAGATCATTGAGGTCGCGGTAAAAAAACCGGTAACGCCAGATCAGCTCGAACGTCAGATGCAGGTACAGCCAGATATCGTCGACATTGGCTTTGCGGCCAGTGGGGAAAGCCAGTTTTTTATTGATTTCTTCGTCAAACTGGACAAAGATCGAATTGACGATATCGTCTTTGTTGCGGAAGTGGTAATACAGATTGCCGGGCGAGATATTCATTTCTTCGGCAATGACGGTGGTCGTGATATTGGGTTCGCCAAATTCATTAAACAATTTAAGCGATAAATCCAAAATTCGTTCGCGGGTGCGACGCGGCACTTTTTGTTGCATGGTTGTCTCGCGTGGTTATCTTATTTTCAGGGCATGTTGACATTCACAATGCCCGTCATTCTAAAGGAGATAGCAGCGACTAGAGCTGACCTGGCGGGAATTATTTCGTTAATTGTGAGTTAAATTTATTCCGTATCGCTGATCCGCGGCTTTTGGGGCACGGTAACCAGGCGGGTTTTGGCCAGTCGGTCATGCAGAAACTGACCATTCGGATCAAACCTGCTGGTCAGCGCCCACAGGCACATGCCGGCAAACAGCAAAATAAGGCTGGGCCAGCGCTGCACATCGAAAGCGTAACTGACACCCAGTGCCGGCAAAAACCACATCCAGGCAGCACAATATCGGATTGACGCCTGTTTCAGGCTGACCGGCAGATTGTCCAGTGAAATCAGGCGTATATGCCAGGTCTGCATAGGCAGTGTCTGGCCGCCATGTCCCCAGAAATAGGTGAAATACACACCCAGTATCACAAACAGGTACACGTGATGCCAATTTTTTATGCCGTCCGGATTCAGGTTTTGGGTAAGCAGATCAAAAACCAGTTCGGCTGCAAACAAGACACCGAACAGCAAAACAGCCTCATACACCATGCACAGCAGGCGATTTTTCAGAGGTGCAAATTCAGGAGTGGCGTAAATTGATTCGTTCGACAAAATAAAAAATTTAATTGGAAGTTGATGGCACAACCGGAACCGGTGCCGGCAAGACCGCAGGGGCAACCGGTACAGTGGCGCTCTGACTGGCAGAGCCGGCAGCAGTTACAGGCTTTTTGGGTGTTTTCAGCGGTTGCAGTTTTTTCTCTTTGCTTTCGGCAGGCGTTGGCAGATTGGTGATGAGTTTTTTCTTTTCATGACTGGCCAGCTGCGCTTTCTGTTCTTCGGACAGCTGCTGGTATTCTTCCCATTTATGGGTGCGCTGATCCGGTTGCAGTTTATTGGAGCGGATATAGTTTTCCCGCGCAGCCAGACGTTGTTCCGGTGTGAGTTTGAACCAGTCGGCCATTTTGCCCTGCGTGCGCGCCTGATCTTCCGGCGTCATCTTCTGGAATTTATCGGCAAACAGCAGCCATTTTTTTTGGCGGTCGCTCGACATGGCCGGCCATTCTTTGGCCAGCGGACCCAACGCCTGCTGTTGAGCAGAGCTGAGATTGTTCCATGAATTGTCCAAAGGAGTTGAGGATGCAGACTGTGACGGGCCCCGTGCCTGACTGTGGGTGGCCGGCAGCAGAACGAATGACAATACGAGAACAAGAACAAGAGGGAGGTGCGGCAGCCATCTTAATAAACCGCCCTCACGCAACGGAGCAATCAGTGCAGATTTTTGCAGCGTTGTTATCCCCACTCTATTCTCCGTGTTTGTTCAGGAAGGCATCAAAGCCGTGATCCAGAAAGGCCGACAGTGGAAGTTCATCTGACAGTACTGCCGCATCCAGCTCGGCGAGTTCATCAATGCGGCGTGCTTCTTCATATTTATAGATACCAAACGCACCGATAATCAATACGATTAACGGAATGGCAATCCCGACCCGGACCAGCCAGCTCAGCGAATCATTGAACGGGTTCGAACTGCGCGATGTTGAGCCACCGGCGCCGGCACCTGCCAGACGGCGTTGCGCTGCCCTGACGTGCACAGCGGATTCGGGTTTCTTGCGGGCGATGGCCATCTTGCGGGCTTCGGCCAGACGATCCATTGCACTTTCAGGTACTGAATTCAGACGCTCATCGAGCGCGCGGCGCACGCTGTAAGCAAATTCGAGCTCATCATTGGGCAGGGATGATGATTTGTTGATAACGGTATTCATAATTTTATTCCTAAGGCATTAAGAGATTTGGCCAGTGCGTGAGTGGCTCTTGAGCAATGCGTTTTCACGCTTCCCTCAGAACAACCCATGGCGTTTGCTGTCTCTGCAACATCCATGTCTTCCCAGTAACGCATGAGGAAGGCTTCCCGTTGACGTGCCGGCAGTTTTTGTATTTCTGCATCCAGAAGCGATAACATTTGTTCGCGTTCGACCTTGTCGGCGCTCGATTCGGATGCCTGGGTCCCTTCTTCAGATTCAAAATTTTCAAGAATGTCAAAATCATCATTGCCGTCTTTTCGGGTAATGATGTTGGAAAACAGGGTGACCCAGGTACTGCGCACTTTTTCTCTGCGAAAAAAATCCAGGATCGTGTTTTGCAGTATGCGCTGAAACAGCAGCGGAATTTCTTCTGGCGGCTTGTCGCCATACTTTTCGGCCAGTTTGATCATCGCATCCTGGACGATGTCCAGCGCCGATTCTTCGTTGCGCACAGCGTACACGGCCTGTTTGAACGCGCGTCGCTCCACCCCTTCCAGGAAATCGGATAATTCTTTATCAGTAGCCATGCGGTGCAGCAGAAGTGGTTATTTTATGCAACATGAGTGCGTTTTTGTCGTTGTAGTTTTGTAAGGCGTTGATTGAGCACCTAAATTTAGGCGTCATGCTAGCAAATAAGTACCTGTTGTGTGAAAGTTTTTTGATGGAAATATTAATAATGCAATGAAAAATAGGAATCGGGCAATGAAATTGGGGCAAAATCAGATCACGAGCGGTGCTTCTTCCATCAATGCCAGCTGTTCGCGCATTTCCAGAATCCGGTTTTGCCAGTAATGCTGGGTATTAAACCAGGGGAAAGCCTGTTTGAAGGCCGGATCTTCCCAGCGCTGCGCCAGCCACGCCGAATAATGCAGCAGTCGCAGACTGCGCAGCGCTTCGATGAGCTGTACTTCATTCGGATTAAAATCACAAAAATCTTCATACCCGGCCACGATGTCACACAGCTGGCCGGTCATTTCTGCTCTGGAGCCCGACAGCAGCATCCAGCAATCCTGGATCGCCGGTCCCATGCGGCTGTCGTCAAAATCGACAAAGTGCGGACCGGCCTCGGTCCACAGCACGTTACCCAGATGACAGTCGCCGTGCAGCCGAATTTGCGCAATGTTGCCGGCGCGGTCAAAGCTGCGCTGCACTTCTTCGAGCAGCTGCGTACAGGTGGTCTGATAGGCCTGGCTCAGATCGGCCGGAATAAACTGGTGACTGACCAGAAAGTCACGCGAGGCAATGCCGTAATTCTGCACGTTGATGCCCGGTCGGGCCTGATAGGCACAGCGTGCGCCGACAGCGTGGATGCGGCCAATGAAGCGCCCCAGCCATTCAAGTACACCAGGATGATCCAGTTCCGGTGCGCGTCCGGCATGGCGCGCAAACAGCGCGTAGCGATAGCCGTTGAAATAATGCAGAGTGCGATCCTGAATGGTCAGCGCCGGTACTACCGGAATTTCCTGCTCCACCAGTTCGGCCACAAACTGATGTTCTTCAAGGATCGCTGCATCGGACCAGCGCAGTGGCCGGTAAAATTTCGCCACCAGGGGCTGTGCCTCTTCGATACCGGCCTGATACACCCGGTTCTCATAACTGTTCAGTGCCAGCAGGCGTCCATTGGTGACAAAGCCCAGCGCATCGATGGCGTCGAGTACACATTCCGGGGACAGTTGCGCGAAGTCGGTCTGGACAGGTGTGCTCATAACAGTTGTTCCGCCCGGTCAGCAGCGTCGGCCACGCTCCAGAACAGTTTGCCATCAAACAGGTCGCCGGCAGTTTCAGTCAGCAGGTGGCGTACCGGATCTTTGACCCGCGCCAGCAGGATGATGATGCCGCGATGCTGCAATTGCAAGCATAACTCCATGACGGCGTCGCGTGCGCTGCTGTCCAGATCGTTGCTTTGTTCCAGACTCAATACCAGAATTTTGCAGTCGGCACGCTGATTGACGCTGTTTCTGATCACATCCATGATGCCGTCCACGCTGGCAAAAAAAAGCGGTTCTTCCGGACGCAGAATCAAAATCTGTTCATGCGGCAGGGCCTGCGGATGGTTTTCGCGATCGACATAGTTGCGGGTGTTGTCCAGTTCGGTCAGTTCGCGTACTGCAGGCTGGCTGAAGGTGCGGATGGCCGAAGCAATGGATAAGCCGACAGCAATGAGCATGCCGTGCAGCACGCCGAAGAACAGCACTGACACAATCGCTCCCAAGGTCAGGTACTGGTCGCGGTTGATGCGCCACAGTTCCAGTATCGGTTGCGGATTGAGGGCATGCAGCAATGCACCGACCACAGTGGCCGCCAGCACCGGTTCAGGAATATGTTCGATCAGGGGTTTGCCAAACAGAACCAGCAGCAGCACGCTGATTGCAGCACAGACGCCGGCCCAGCGGCTTTGCGCGCCGGAGGATTCGTTGGCAACGCTGGCTGAAAATCCGGCACCGACCGGCATGCCCTGCAACAGACCGGAAAACAGATTGGCCGCCCCCAGCGTAAACAGTTCCCGGTTCGGTTCGACAGGATCGCCATGTTTGATGGCCAGACTGCGGATGCTGCCCCATGATTCCGAAAAAATAATCACAAGCAGACCACCGGCCAGTTCGGCAGCGTCCAGCCACTGTTTCATATTGAGGACCGGCAGACCCGCAACCGGCATGCCCAGACTGAAATAACCCACTGTGGCCACATGCAGTTGGGTCAGGTCAAGGCTGTAAGACAGGCCGATACCCAGTGCAAGTACCACAAAAGCGGCCGGCATATTGGTAGCGCGTTTCAATCCGGTCAGCAGCAGCAGTGCGCCGATGCCCCATGCCAGGCTCCACCATGACCAGTCGTGCATGGTCGTCACCAGATCGGCCAGCAGCATGAAGGGGTTGGAGCCATTGGCATTGACGCCCAGTATTTTGGGTAACTGTTTGATGATGATGGTCGCTGCCAGTGCAAATGAAAAGCCGCGCAGCACCGGTCGCGAAACAAACGCCGACAGTCGCCCCAGACGCGCAAACGCGACCAGAATCAGCCCGGCGCCGGTCAGAATGACCAGTGCAAAACTCAGGGTGGTCTGCAAAGAGCTGCCGCCCGGCAGCAGAGAAAGGGCCGCTGCGGCCACCAGGGTGGCCGATGAGGAAGTTGGAGACACAATCGCAAACCGGGAACTGCCCAGCGCGGCATAACAAAGCAGACCGACCAGCATGGCGCTGATGGCGGCCTGAATCGGGAGATGGGCAATGGCAGCATACGCCACTGCTTCCGGCAGCAAAATACTGGCAACCGACAGTCCGGCCAGCAGATCGGCAGGTCGGAACGGGAAGCATGGTTTGGGAGTTTGATACAGGGTGCTGTCGGTCATGGTTGAATTTTTTCTCGTTTTTTTGAGTGTATCACGTAGGCTGGGTTGCTTTTTAATTAATCGAGATGCAGGTCAACATGCAAAATAAAGGGTATATAAGCCTGTATTCATCCGATGCCTTTTGGGTCACAGAGGGAATAATCGAGCCTGTATGAGACTGCGCGCCGTTTTGTTGCGCCAGTCCAGGGTTAAATCGATCACGGGTGTGGATGATGGCAGAAGAGAGCGGCTTAGAAAGAACCGAACAGGCAACCTCGCGGCGGCTTGAGCGCGCTCGTGAAGAAGGGGATGTGCCACGCTCGCGCGAAATGGGTACGGCGCTGCTGCTGATGTCCGCCGGAGTCGGACTCTGGATGAGTGGCGGTGAAATTGTGAAGCAGATCAGCAACATGCTGAGCAGCTCGCTGCATTTTGAACGCGGCATGGCCTTCGACATGGCGCTGTTGTTCGATATGCAGCGCAGTCATGTGGTGCAAATGGCGCTGGCGCTGGCACCGCTGGGCGGCATACTGGTGGTGGTCTCGCTGATGGCGCCGGCCCTGCTGGGTGGCTGGCTGTTTTCCCTGCAGTCCCTGATGCCCAATTTTGAACGCATGAACCCGATACCAGGACTGGCACGCATGGTGTCGGTACGTGCTTTGGTGGAACTGTTCAAGGCATTGGGCAAGGCGCTCATCGTTGGCTCGGTTGCGTATCTGGTGATGAAGAGCCACTACGGTGCCATCATCGGACTGGTCACCGAATCGTCCAAGGCAGGAATAGGTCATGTGGCCAATCTGGTTGTCGTGTGCTTCATCTCCATCGCCTGCGGACTGATCGTCATCATGGCCATCGATGTGCCATTCCAGTTGCGCAGCTATGCCAACAAGATGAAGATGACACGCCAGGAAGTCATCCAGGAAAACAAGGAAGCCAACGGTAATCCGCAGATAAAGGCAAAAATCCGTCAGCAGCAGCGTGAAATGGCACGCCGGCGCATGATGAGCAAGATCCCGACTGCCGACGTGGTCATCACCAACCCGACTCACTATGCCGTGGCACTGAAGTATGTGGAAGGCCGCATGAATGCACCGGTGGTGGTGGCCAAAGGGATGGATCTGGTGGCAGCGCGCATACGCGAAATCGCCGCCGAACATCATATTCCGTTCATGGAAGCACCGCCGCTGGCACGTGCCCTGTATGCCCATGCCGAACTCAACGCGCAAATTCCCGAAGCACTGTATACCGCAGTGGCCGAAGTGCTGGCCTATGTCTTCCAGTTGCGTACCTTTAAATCGTTTGGCGGTCTGGTGCCGCAAAAGCCGGACAACATTGACGTGCCGGTGGAGCTTGATCCGACTTCTGCAGCAGCCATTCAATTGAAACTGGCCAAACAGGGCCTGGCCGATGCAGATCAGACTGCGGAGGACCTGGATGAATAGCCTGTTGCCAGCCTGGATGCGCGATATGGACATGCTCACCAGCAAAACCCTCACCGCGCCATTACTGATTGTCATGATACTGGCGATGATGGTCTTGCCGTTGCCGGCGTTTGTGCTGGATATTTTTTTCAGTTTCAATATTGCACTGTCTATCATCGTGCTGATGACCAGTTTTTATACCGTCAAGCCGCTCGACTTCATGGTATTTCCTACCGTGCTGCTGGTCAGTACCATGTTGCGTCTGTCATTGAATGTGGCGTCAACCCGGGTGGTGCTGACTGAAGGTCATACCGGACCGGATGCGGCCGGCAAGGTCATTGAAGCGTTTGGCCATTTTCTGATCGGTGGCAATTATGCCGTGGGTATTGTGGTGTTTGTGATTCTGACCATTATTAACTTCACCGTCGTCACCAAGGGTGCCGGCCGGATTGCCGAAGTCGGTGCCCGGTTTGCCCTGGACGCCATGCCCGGCAAACAGATGGCGATCGATGCCGATCTGAATGCCGGTCTGATACAGGAGCAGGAAGCACGCCGGCGCCGTACTGAAGTCGCCCAGGAAGCCGAATTTTACGGCGCCATGGATGGTGCGAGCAAATACGTACGCGGCGATGCGATTGCCGGGATTATGGTCACGGTGATTAACGTGGTCGGTGGCCTGGTGGTCGGTCTGGTGCAGCACGACATGGATTTTGCCACGGCACTGAAAAATTACACCCTGCTGGCCATCGGTGACGGACTGGTGGCGCAGATTCCATCGCTGATCATATCGACTGCCGCCGGTATCGTCGTCTCAAGGGTGGCCAGTGACAAGAATATCGGCGATCAGCTGATCGCACAGTTGCTGTCCAAACCACAGGTGCTGCTGATTACTGCTGTCATCATCGGCGGGATGGGGATTATCCCCGGCATGCCGCATATCGCATTTCTGTTTTTCGCTGCAGTACTGGGCGGCGGTGCGTATGCGATCAAGGAACGCACCAAAGTCGAAGCCGAGGCGGCGGGTGAAGCGCCGGCTGTTGCAGCGCCGGCAGAAAATGAGGAAGCAACCTGGCAGGACGTGCTGCCGGTTGATACGCTGGGACTGGAAGTCGGTTATCGGCTCATACCGCTGGTAGATAAAGGGCAGGGCGGCGAACTGTTAAAACGTATCAAGGGCATACGTAAAAAGTTTGCTCAGGATATTGGCTTTCTGTCCCCGCCGGTACATATACGCGATAACCTCGAACTCAAGCCGACGTCCTATACCATCAGCCTGAAAGGCGTGGAAATGGGCTCCGGTGAAGCGTTTCCCGGCCAGTTCCTGGCAATTAATCCGGGCATGGTCAGCGGTACGCTGGAAGGTCGCCCCACCGTTGATCCGGCTTTCGGTCTGCCGGCCGTCTGGATCGATGCAACCCGACGTGAATCGGCTCAGGCCATGGGTTATACCGTGGTTGACGCCGGCACGGTGGTTGCCACCCATCTGAATCATCTGATTACGTCGCATGCCGCTGAACTGCTGGGCCGCCATGAAGTACAGCAACTGCTCGATTATGTCGCCAAGGAAGCACCGAAACTGGTTGAAGATCTGATACCGAAACTGCTGCCGCTGCCATCGTTCCAGAAAATTCTGCAAAACCTGCTTTCCGAAGGCGTGCATATCCGTGACATGCGCAGCATCATTGAAACGCTGGCTGAAAACGTAATGCAAACTCAGGATACCAATGAACTGACCAGTCTGGTGCGCGTGGCGCTGGGTCGGGCCATTGTGCAGCAGCTGTTCCCGGGCACCAATGAACTGTCGGTGATGAGTCTGGACAATCATCTGGAACGTCTGCTGGCACAGGCACTGCAAAGCGGCGGTGTGGATGGCGTGGGTCTGGAACCGGGACTGGCTGACACCATACTCAGTCAGACCGAGCTGGCCAGCCGTCATCAGGAGCAGCTGGGCCTGACGCCGGTCCTGATCGTGCCGGCCGGATTGCGCCAGCTGCTGGCGCGTTTCCTGAAGCGCTCGCTGCCGCAGTTACGGGTACTGTCGCATGCAGAAATACCTGAATCGAAAACAATTAAAGTTACCAGTCTGGTCGGAGGACAATCATGAACGTGAAACGGTTTTACGCTGCAACCTCAAGGGAAGCATTGAATAAATTAAGAGATGCCATGGGGCCGGACGCCGTCATTATTTCGAATCGTACCGTCAACGGACAGGTTGAAATCCTGGCTCTGGCCGAAGAGGACATGGACGAGCTTAACGACAGCCCGGCCGAACAGGTTGCTGCTGCAAAAAATCAGGTTCAAAGCCACCCGATACTGCAATCGCAAAACCGTTTTGCGATCAGAAAAAAACAGGGCGAAATCCACAAGCCGGTGCGCGACGTTGCCCCCCAGAGTGCCAATGCGCCGGTGCCCGAAAGCCCGCTTCAACCCGCAGCTTCAATGGCAGCCGATGGTGCCGGTGCCAGCGAACTGATGAACGAGCTGCGTGCCATGCGTGGCATGATGCAGGAGCAGCTGGCCGAAATCAGCTGGGGCAATACCCAGAAGAAGGAGCCGCACAAGGCGCAGTTGCTGCGCGAAATGCTGGGCACCGGTTTTTCTGCCAGCCTGTCGCGCCACCTGATCGAAAACATGCCCAAATCGGGTGACCTGAATCAGGGCCTGACGTGGATCAAATCCATTCTGGCCAATAATCTGAAATCAATTACCTGTGACAGCGATATGCTGGAATCGGGCGGTGTTTTCGCACTGGTCGGTCCGACCGGGGTCGGCAAAACCACCACGACGGCCAAACTGGCAGCGCGCTGCGTCATGCGACACGGCGCGTCCAAACTGGCACTGATTACGACGGACGGCTACCGGATCGGCGGCTACGAACAATTGCGCATTTACGGGAAAATTCTGGGCGTGATGGTACACGCGGTCAAGGATGAAGCCGATCTGCGCATCGCATTGAAAGAGCTCAAGAACAAGCATACCGTGTTGATTGATACGGTCGGCATGAGCCAGCGTGACAAACTGGTGTCGGAACAGGTGGCCATGCTGTCGGGCGCCAATGTGAATAAACTGCTGTGCCTGAATGCGACCTCGAACGGCGAAACGCTGACCGAAGTCATCCGTTCGTATCAGGGTTCCGGCCTGTCCGGCTGCATCATCACCAAAATGGATGAAGCCGCGCACATCGGTTCGGTCCTGGATGCCATCATCCGCCACAAACTGACGATGTACTATCTGGCCAATGGTCAGCGCGTTCCGGAAGATCTGCATCTGGCCAATAAACAGTATCTGGTCGATCACGCGTTCAAATTCAGGCGCGACCAGCCGGCGTTCCAGTTCACTGATGATGAACTGCCGATGCTCATGGCTGGCGCAGCTGCACAAAAACAATCCACGCTGCGCGAGGTGTCCCTTGGCTAATTTCGATCAGGCAGAAGGTTTGCGGCGCATGCTGTTTGGCGCCAGACCACGTTTTGTGACTTTTTTGTCGGCGTTGAGTCTGGATGAAAAAAACGCAACGTTAGTTAACCTTTCGGCAGGACTGGCCCGGCAGGGAAACGACGTGGTATTGCTGGACGCACGTGCCAGCGGTATGAGCACGGCGCGCTGGCTGGAACACCAGATCAATACAACGCTGACCGATGTGGCACTGCAAAAACGCACGCTTGCGCAGGCTGCGCTCATGACTGCACAGGGCTTTAAACTGGCCAGCATGTGTCGTTATCAAAACAGTACTGCAAATATTCCGCCAAATTATTCACTTTTGACTAAACTGAACAAAGTTGTTGAAAATTTGGGTAACAGTGTTGATATTGTGCTGGTGGATGGTGAGTTGAGTGAGCTCAGTCGTCTGGAAGCCAGCGCACTGGAAGAAGGGGAAATCGTGATTCAGGTAACCAATCAGCCGGAATCAATCAAAAATGCGTACAGCCTGATAAAACGTGCGCATACCAGACTGGGGCGGCGCGCCTATGGATTATTAGTCACAGGAGTCAATGAATTTGAAGCACATCGCGTGTATGATGCGATGTCCCAGGCGGCCGGTAATTTTTTGTCGGTCCCGATTCATTTTTTTGGTTATGTCCCGCAAGATGATTATCTGGCTCGCGCTACCCGTTCAGGTCAGTCCGTCATGGATGCCTATCCCGGTGCCGGTGCTGCCATGGCATTTTCACGACTGGCTCAAAACATGATTGCCGCAAACGGATACGCGTCCGAATTTGCATAGCTCAATTAAATAATAGATAACTCAAGATTAATGTATAACGCCGCAGGCAAAACAGACAAAAACCACTTGCTGAGTACCCATGCTCCGCTGGTGAAACGCTTGGCGTTTCAGTTAAAAGCAAAACTGCCGCCGAGTGTGGAAGTCGATGACCTGATCCAGGCCGGCATGATCGGCCTGCTCGACGCCATCACCCGCTACGAAGATGATCATGGTGCCCAGTTTGAAACCTATGCCGTCCAGCGCATTCGCGGTTCGATGCTGGATGAACTCAGAAACACGGACTGGTTGCCGCGTGGCGTGCGCCAGTCCATGCGTAAAATTGAAGAAGCGATTCAGCTGTTGCAGCAGCGTCTGGGCCGTCCGCCGCTCGAAACCGAGGTTGCCAAACAGCTCAAAATTCCACTGACTGAATATCAGGAAACGCTGTCCGAAAGCACCGGCCACCAATTGGTGTACTACGAAGATTTTCATGATTCGGAAAGCAAGGAACATTTTCTGGATCGGTATTGCACCGATGCTTCCGGCGATCCGCTGCAAAGTCTGCTGCGCGGCGATTTCAGGGCAACCGTGATTGCGGCCATCGATGCGCTGCCGGATCGGGAAAAGTTGTTGATGGGTCTGTACTACGAACAGGAATTGAATCTCAAGGAAGTCGGTGCCGTGATGGGTGTTTCTGAATCACGGGTTTCTCAATTGCATACCCAGGCGGTCGCCCGTCTGCGGGCATTTTTAAGAGAGCAGGCGTGGACTGGTCAAGCATAGCGGGTTTTGTACTGGCAATCTCGGGTCTGCTGTTCGGGCAGATCGTTGAGGGAGCACATCCATCGTCGCTGCTGCAGCCGGCAGCGTTCCTGATCGTATTTTGCGGCACGCTGGGCGCGGTGCTGGTGCAAAGCCGCATGGCCACTTTTGTGCGCAGCGTGCGCATGTTGCGCAATGTGTTCAAAACGCCGCAGGATAACCGGCAAAAGCTGACCCGTGACGCGCTGTTGTGGAATATGACTGCACGCCGCGAAGGTGTACTCAGTCTGGAACGTTATCTGCGTCAGACCAAGGATCCGTTTGTGGCCAAGGGGTTGCGCATGGTGATCGACGGCGTGGAAGCCGAGCGGATCCGGGAAATCATGGAAGTCGATATTGCAGCCTATGAAGTCTATCAGCGCGCTGCAGTGCGGGTCTGGGATTCGGCCGGTGGCTATGCACCGACTATCGGTATCCTCGGAGCGGTGCTGGGTCTGATCCACGTCATGGAAAATTTGTCCGAACCCAGCAAACTGGGCGCCGGGATTGCGGTGGCATTTGTTGCCACAATTTACGGTGTCGGGCTGGCAAATCTGGTATTTCTGCCGGTCGCGCACAAACTGAAAGAGCAGCTGGGACGGGACGTGGAGAAAAGAGAAATGCTGGCCGATATTTTTTACAGTATCGCTGCCGGTGAAAATTCTCGCGTGATCGAAGAACGGATTACCAGCTATGAGTAGGAACAGGCGCACGCGCAGGCACATGGAAGATGTGGTCAATCATGACCGCTGGCTGGTTTCCTATGCCGATTTCATCACGCTTTTATTTGCTTTTTTTGTGGTGATGTATTCGCTGTCTACAATCAATGACGGCAAATACCGCGTCATGTCGAATTCTGTCCTGGTGGCGTTTGGCAAATTCAAGGAAACCAGCGACACCACCACAGCACCCAATCCGAATCTGGGCCCGGGTACCGGCACCGGTCCGGGCACAGGCGTTGGCAATGGGCCCGGACCGGGGCTGTCGGAAATCAGACGCAAGCCGGTGACCACAGTCACAGAGCCGATGAAACAGGAACGCGAAAAAATGACCGGTCTGGCGCACGGGATATTAAGCGCTCTGGCTCCGCTGATTCGCGAAGGCAAGGTGCGCGTAACCCAAAGCAGTCGTGGCATTGCGATCGATATCAATGCCAGCGTGCTGTTTTCTGTGGGGGATGCAAAACTGACTTCTCAATCCAGCCAGGCGCTGCAGGCCATTGCCTCGGTGCTGGCCGGCGACTCGCATGAAATTCAGGTTGAAGGCTATACCGACAATGCACCGATCAAGAGCACCATGTTTCCCTCCAACTGGGAATTGTCGGCCATGCGCGCCGGCAGTGTGGTGCGGCTGTTTATGGATAACGGTATCGGTGAAGAGCGTCTGACTGCGATTGGGCAGGGGGCCAAGGAGCCGGTTGGGTCGAATGATACTGCTGAGGGGCGAGCCAGTAACCGGCGCGTCAAGATCACGATTTTGTCGTTGTTGCCGGATAAGCAGACTGAGGTGCCGATCAGTTCGGGGAAGCCTTGAAATGAATAGCTAAATCGTCAATTTCCTTAAATTTACTTTCTGTGGTTTTTTTCATACCTGGGGTCGGGCTACCCCCGACCAGCAATTCAAAAAAATTTAGGTGTTTTGATGTGAAAAACTGTTCTAACTAAGCCACAAACCCACGCATCAAACTGCGACTCGACTTGGACTGTCCATTGGCACCATACAGCGCTGGCGTCGACGAACCCTGGTGATTTTTGCGCAGAACCTGCAATGTGCTCTGGTTGCGCAACAGGTGTTTGGAAATCAGCAGGCCATTGACCCGATTGAGTTCATTGGCTTTTCGGGTATGGCCGACTAATTTTTCCCAGCAATCTTTTTGTGCCTGATCCTGCAGCCATTGCGGTGCGGCGGTATCGGTAAAGGCGAAACCCAGACGGGAAATTTCATTTTTACGCAGCTTGCCCAACTGCGTGATTGTGGCTATGTGCCTGTTTTTTTTCTGGGTCAGCGCATTGATCTCTTCCATGAGCTCCAGTGAAGGTGCCTGAGTCAGAGCCGCCTGCTCCAGTCGCAATATGTCTGTCAGTGCTGCCATGGCATCAGATTCATTTTGAATGCAGATCAGTAATGTATTCATGGCAGGTTCAGCTTTTCTTTAAATTGGTGGATTATTTTCCACAGCGTGAGCTACTGCGTCGAACTGCGCTGGCGCGAGCCGAGCAGGTCATGCACGCTGTCGAGCAATCCGTCGGCCACTTTTGCAGAATTAACCTGAAAGCGTCCTTCGGAAATGGCCAGCTTGATTTCATTAACCTTGCTGGTTGAAAAAACTGCATCGGTGCCGGTAGCGGCCTGCGCTGCCTGCAACTGTGTCGATATGGTCGACAGGGTGGTGACCGAACTGGAAGTCACTGCACTGGTTGTCGACGTCGTTGCGCTGCTGGTACCGTTGTTTGATGTCGTTGATACATCGGTCGGTCCGGTATTTGGCTTGGTCAGGGGCGAGCCGGCCGGTTGCAGTGGCGAGCTTGATTTTGTGTCAATAGTGGTCATCGTGGTTACCTCGGTGTATTAGGAATTTCGGCATCATGGCTTTTTATCGACTCAATCCAAAAAAACTTTAATCGGCATGGTGAGTTGTTATGCTAAATCTAACTACTCTCCGTGTAAATTGTTGTTTTTAATTGTTAACTTCGACAATTCCCCCCGCTTTGGCCGTGCCGGACAACACCTGCCCCGAATTAATTTTCACTTTGACCATCTGACCTTCACTGGCACTGTTGAGCGCCTGGCCATCCGTGGACACCCGAAAACCCGCTCCATTCGACATTAACCGTATTACCTGCCCCTGAATCACCACTTGCTGCATACGCAGGCTGTCCTGCCGAAATGGTATGCCCGCGCCCAGCGACAGGGTCGAGGTGCGACCGACAACCTGTGCCAATTCGGTCACGACACCATTTGACATGCTGGTCAGATCGCCCTGTACCGCAGCAATGTCATCTTCTGACAGCGTCTGACCCTGCAGGACCGGTCGGGCGCTGACATAATATTTTCCTGTTACTTTGACCATGGCAGAGACATAAATAGCCCAGCGGCCCGGATCGCTGCAGTGGACCGCAACATTCACCTTGCCCCACAGCCGGCTGCCTCCCGGCAGCGTCGTTTCCAGCGCTGCGCAATGGGCCAGAGTCAGTCGTGGATCAATGGCACCCACTTCGACACTGACTGCACCAGGCAGGCCAGTGGCTTCGCGCAACAGAAACTGTTTGACTGCGTCACGTACTTCCTGCGTGTTCTGTCTGTCATCACTGACCTGGGTTGCCACCGCGCCGAACGACAGGCAGCACATGACAGACGCCAGAGTTAACCTGATGGCATGTCGTTTCGACAGGTAAAGCTTTGACATAGTGCTCATTAACGATTTCATTGCTGACTTTCGACAAATCCATTGCTGGGTTGATACCGGCAAATTCTATCGATTCAATCCAATATTAAAACTGAGAACAGAACACAAAAGCAGGGCCTGATTGCCCATTCAGACTGCTTTAACCGGAATAGAATGATCAATAGAAAATTGCGCAAGTGGAATGGAATGGAAAGGAAGTGCAGATCATGGCATCAGGACTGAACGAATTGTTGAACATCCAGGAATCGGCATTAAAGGTGCGCGAAGCGCGTCAGGAATTGCTGGCTTCTAATATAGCCAATGCCGACACGCCCAATTACAAGGCGCGGGATGTCAATTTTTCACAGGCCCTGCAGCAGGTATCGCAGGGCAAACAGGGGCTCAAGGCACCGCTGCCACTGGCAGTGACGTCCAGTGCGCATCAGATTGGCAAGTCTGCCGGTCCTTTGGTCGGTGTGACCCAGTTCCGCAATGATCAGCAGGGCAGTATTGATGGCAATGATGTCGATATTGACAAGGAACGTATGCAGTTTGCCGACAACGGTGTGCGTTATGAGGCGTCTGTGACGCTCATTACTGCACAGATTCATAACATGCTGGCTGTGTTGCAGAATTAAGGTAGGCTGGGATGAAATCCCGGCTTTATTGGTTGAACAGCCGGGATTTCATCCCAGCCTACAAGGTGAGGTTAGATCATGTCACTGTTTGATGTTTTCAATGTATCCGGTTCCGCCATGAGCGCCCAGTCCCAGCGTCTGAACGTGGTGGCCAGCAATCTGGCCAATGCCGACAGCGTAACCAGTTCCGACGGTCAGCCCTACAAGGCCAAGCAGGTCGTGTTCTCGGCGGTGCCGGTCGGTAATGACAATGCGACCGGTGTCATGGTGCAAAAGGTGGTGGATGATCCTGGTCCGCCGCAAATGGTCTACAAGCCGCAGCATCCGCTGGCCGACGCCAATGGCTATGTAGCCATGCCGAATGTGAATGTGGTCGATGAAATGGTCAACATGATTTCCGCCTCGCGCTCGTATCAGACCAATGTCGATACGATGAACGCTGCAAAGACCATGATGATGAAGGCGCTGACCATTGGTCAGTAATCAGCCTGAACAGGCCGGTGGCGGACTTTTAGCTGATTTTTAAACGAATTTAACCAACGAATTTTTAAACCCGGGAGTTGAAATGGCAACGACAATCAATTCGGTATCGCAGGCTTTGCTCAATACCATGAATCCAACCACTGCTTCATCGACTGCTCCTGCCGCAGGCAGTGTGGCTGCCATGCAGAATCAGTTCATGACGATGCTGCTGACCCAGATGAAAAATCAGGATCCGCTCAATCCCATGGATAACGCACAGGTGACTTCCCAGATGGCGCAGCTGTCCACGGTAACCGGCATCAATCAGACCAATGCCACACTGAACAGTCTGGTCAGTTCACTGAATTCGTCCCAGTCGCTGCAGGCAGTGAGCCTGATCGGTAAAAGTGTGGTGGTGCCAGGCAATGCCGTTACCCTCGCATCGGGCGCTGGTCAGTTCGGCGCGAATCTGGCGTCTGCGGCGACCAATGTACAGGCTGTCATCAAGGATGCCTCCGGCAACGTGGTCGACACCATGAATCTTGGCGCCATGCCGGCCGGCGCATCGGCCGTTAACTGGGACGGCACGACGTCGAGCGGCGCAACCGCACCGGACGGTCAGTACACGTTTGCGTTGACGGCCGTCAATGGCAGTGCACCGGTGACTGCCACGGCCTTGACGGTCGGGTTGGTGAATTCCGTGTCGAACAGTGCCACGGCCGGCACGCAGTTGAATGTTGCCAACGTGGGCATGGTCAATTTTTCGGATGTGCAGCAGATTCTGTAGGAAATGTCGATCAGCCGAAATTCGGTTGAAACCAAGAGTGCAGTGAAACGATTTGTGTGTAGTGTGTAAATAGAACAGGGGAAATATTATGTCTTTTGATCAGGGACTCAGTGGTTTAGCTGCCTCATCGGAACAGTTAAGTGTCATCGGTAATAACATTGCCAATGCCAGTACGGTTGGTTACAAGTCGTCAGATATTCAATTTGCCGATGTCTATGCCAATTCATTGGGCGGTGGCGGCGCCTCGCCGGTCGGGATCGGTGTTTCGTCTGCGGCGGTAGCCCAGCAATTCACCCAGGGTTCAATTGCCACGGATACCAATCCACTGGATATTGCCATCAACGGCAACGGCTTTTTCCAGCTCAGCACCAACGGCACGACCAGTTACACCCGTAACGGGCAGTTCCATCTGGATGCGACCGGCGCGATTGTGACGGCGAACGGTTCCAATTTGCAGGGTTACAATGCCAATGCCAGTGGCGTGCTCAATACCGGCGCACCGACCAACCTGATGATCAATGCGGCAAACCTGCCACCAAAGATTACGACTACCGTAGCAACCGAACTGAATCTGGATTCCACCTCGCCAGTATTGACCGATGCGGGATTTTCTCCGACCTCGCCGAGCACCTATACCTATTCTTCCTCAGTCACCGTGTACGACAGTCTGGGCAACAGCCATGCGCTGCAAACCTATTATGTCAATAACGGACAGACGTTACTGCCCGGATCGGCAGACAATACCTGGAGCGTCTTTGCCACGCTGGATGGCAATGTGGTGGGTCCGGCCCTGCCTGCACCATCGGCTACGCTGGCCTTTTCTACTGCCGGAACGCTCGATGCCGCCCAAACCGTGCCTGTGACTGCGCCACCGTTCAGTGTGGCCGTGCCGATCACGCTGGCCAACGGTGCAGCGAATATGAACGTTGCCATTTCCTATACCGGAACCACGCAATTCGGCACGACTTCCGGTGTCAATTCACAGGTTCAGAATGGCTATGCTTCGGGTGAGTTGACGCAGTTCAGCGCCGGTGCCAGCGGCATTATTACCGGTACCTATTCCAACGGTCAGACCCAGACTCTGGGTCAGGTGGTGCTGGACAATTTTGTCAATCCGGGTGGTCTGGCCAATGCCGGCAACAATCAGTGGTATTCCACCGCCGCATCGGGTAGCGCCCTGCTGGGTACGCCAGGTACCGGCAGTCTGGGTGTGCTGCAGTCGAGCGCGGTGGAAAATTCCACAACCGACCTGACCTCGGAGCTGGTCAACATGATTACCGCCCAGCAGAATTATCAGGCCAATGCCCAGACCATCAAGTCGCAGGATCAGATTATGCAGACACTGGTCACCTTACGTTGATCTGGCCAGGCCACATTGAGAGCGCGTCATGGATAAACTGATTTATACCTCGATGACCAGCGGCAAGCATACGCTGGCCCAGATGGATACCGTCACGCACAACCTGGCCAACATCAGCACCGACGGCTTCAAGGCGCAGATGGATTCATTTCGGGCCGTGCCGAAAATCAGTACCGATCTGCCGGTGCAGACGTTTGTGGTGAATGCGACAACCGGTGCCGATTTTACGCCGGGTGTCACCCATGAAACCGGCCGCGCACTGGACGTCGCGGTGCAGGGCAGTGGCTGGCTGGTGGTGCAGGGCAAAGATGGCAAGGAAGCCTATACCCGGGCCGGCAGCCTGAAAACCGATGAGAACGGCGTGTTGCAGATACCGCGCGGTCTGAACGTGGTGGGCGAGGGCGGCGATATCACCATTCCCCCCGATGTGACCGTCACGATTGCCAAGGATGGCACGGTTGCCACCATCCCGGTTGGGAATAATGTGGCAAACAGCACGCTGATCGGCAGATTGAAACTGGTCAATCCGCCGGAGAATACGCTGGTACGCAGTGATGACGGGTTGTTTCGCACCAAAGACGGTTCGCAGCCGGATGCCGATCCGAACGTGGCACTCGTGAGTGGTTCGATAGAAAGCAGTAATGTGAATTCGGTTGAATCGCTGGTGACGATGATTACGCTGGCGCGGCAGTTTGATATACACATGCAGATGTTAACCAATGCACAGACCAGTGATGCCAAGGCAAGCACAATTTTAAGTCTGTCCTGAAACAATATGATTTGAACTGGTTAGGAGAATAAAGATGATACGCTCATTGTGGACAGCCAAGACGGGGATGGATGCGCAGCAGACAGAGATGGATGTGATTGCGAATAATCTGGCCAACGTCAGTACCACGGCCTTCAAAAGTACCCGTACCGTGTTTGAAGATCTGATGTATCAGACCATCCGTCAGCCGGGTGCACAAAGTACCCAGCAGAATCAGATTCCGAGCGGGATGCAGGTCGGACTGGGTACCCGTCCGATTGCCACTGAGCGGATCTTTACCCAGGGCAGTCCTCAGATGACGGGCAATTCCAAGGATGTGGCGATCAATGGCAACGGTTTCTTTCAGGTCCTCATGCCCGATGGCAGCACTGCCTATACGCGAGATGGTTCTTTTCAGCTCGACTCACAGGGGCAACTGGTGACTGCCAGCGGCTATCCGATACAACCGGCCCTGACGATTCCTGCCACGGCAACCTCACTGACCATAGGCAGTGATGGTGTGGTCTCCATTACCCAGCCGGCCTCCCAATTGCCGGTGCAGATCGGCGCGCTGCAACTGGCCACGTTTGTCAATCCGGCCGGTCTGGATTCGATCGGCGAGAATCTGTATCTGGAAACCGGTTCGTCCGGCAACGCCAACACGACCGTGCCTGGCCTGAACGGCTCGGGAACGCTGATGCAGAATTATGTGGAAGGTTCCAACGTCAATGTGGCCACCGAGCTGGTGAATATGATCCAGACCCAGCGTGCCTATGAGATGAATTCTCAGGCCATCACTACATCGAATCAGATGTTACAGCGTCTGGTCACGATGGCGCAGGGTTGATGATTAAGTTCGTATGAATAAAGGTGATGGTATGAAGCAGCAGACCCAACGCAAGAACGCACCGATTTCTGCATTGACAGTGTTCGTGCTCAGTGCTGCATTCAGTGCATTGGCTGGCTGTGCCATCACCCCAAAACCGATTATTGATCAGCCGATGTCGTCGCGGCCATTGCCGGAGCCACCGCGTGACAAAGCCAATCCCGGCGCCATCTATCAGTCCGCTGCCTACCGGCCCCTGTTTGAGGATGTGCGGGCCCGCATGGTCGGCGACACCCTGATCATCACGATTGTAGAAAACACCAACAGCTCCACGACGACTGGCAATGCAACCAGCAAGACCTCGGCAACCAGTTATGCCACGCCCAATCTGTTTGGCGCGACGGCTGCCAAAACCAGCAAATTAACACTGGGCACCGCAACGGCCAACAGTCTGACTGAAAAAGGCGGCGACAATTTTGCCAATACCTTTAACGGCACGATTACGGTAACCATCACTGAAGTTTTACCGAATGGTAATTTCAGGGTGAGTGGCGAAAAGAAACTGGCTTTTGACCGTGATACCGAATACGTGCGTTTTTCCGGTGTAGTGACCCCGTCGAGCATTGTTGCCGGAAATACGGTTTCATCCGTCCAGGTCGCTGACGCCAAATTTGAATATCGCACCAATGCCCATCTGGATGGGTCCGAAATGATGTCGATTCTGGATCGGTTTTTCCTGAGTTTTATTCCGATGTAATCGGCCAGCAATGAGAGATGCAATGAAAATTACCGCCAAATTCTGGATTATCACTCTGCTGATTGCGATCAGTGGCCAGGCCTGTGCAGAACGCATCAAGGATTTGGCCAGCATCCGCGGCGTTCGCGAGAATCAGTTAATCGGATATGGTCTGGTAGCCGGTCTGGATGGCAGCGGCGATCAGACCACACAGACGCCGTTTACGGTGCAAAGTATTATCAGCATGATGCAGCAGCTCGGTGTTGCGATTCCGCCCGGCACCAGTCTGCAGTTAAAAAATATTGCCGCAGTGATGGTCACTGCAACGCTGCCGGCATTTGGTCAGCCCGGTCAGTTGATGGACGTGACGGTTTCCTCGATGGGTAACGCCAAAAGTTTAAGTGGCGGCACGTTGCTCTTGACACCACTCAAAGGTGCGGACAATCAGGTGTATGCCATGGCACAGGGAAACATATTGGTCGGTGGTGTTGGTGCTGCAGCCGCCGGCAGCAAGGCGCAGATCAATCATCTCAGCGTCGGGCGCATATCCGGTGGAGCGACGATTGAAAGAGCGGTTGCAACCACTCTGGGTACCGGCGAACATATTCATCTCGAACTGAATACGGCGGATTTTTCCACGGCCTCACGCGTCGTGATGGCATTGAATCAGCGTTTTGGTGCTGAAACTGCGGTGGCTCTGGATGGGCGTGTGATCAAGGTGCGGGCACCGGTCGATACCGATTCCCGCGTGTCGTTTATCGGTGATCTGGAAAGCCTTGATGTCAGTCCAGCCCAGATGGCCGCCAAAGTCATACTGAATGCCCGTACCGGATCGATCGTCATGAATCAGGCAGTAACGCTGGATGCCTGCGCCGTATCGCACGGCAATCTGCAGGTCATCATTACCAATACGCCCAGCGTGAGTCAACCCAATGCATTATCCGGCGGTAAAACGGAAGTGACAGACAAGGCTGAAATTGAAATCAAAAAAGAACCTGGTCTGGTGGTGCTGGTGAAAGCCGGTGTCAATCTTGCCGAAGTGGTGAAGGCGTTGAATTCAATCGGTGCTTCACCGCAGGATCTGCTGGCTATCCTGCAGGCCATGAAAGCATCCGGCGCCTTGCGCGCCGAGCTGGAAATCATTTAGGACCGGCCGTGACCAATTCGATCTCATCAAGTGCGATCTCGTCGTCCATGCTTTCGTCGACCGACAAGCTGGCGGTTGATGCCAACAGCCTGAGCGAGCTCAAGAATGCCACGACCAAGAATACGCCGGCTGCGATCAAGGAAACCGCCAAGCAGTTTGAAGCGTTGTTCGTCAGCATGATGATGAAAAGCATGCGCAAGGCCATGCCATCGGATGGCCCGATGGACAGTGAACAGGGCAAGATGTTTACATCGATGCTCGACGATCAGATCAGTCAGAAAATTGCCTCGCGTGGCATCGGTTTGTCGGACATGCTGGCCAAACAGATGATGGTCAACGCAGGAATTCAGATGCCGGTTAAAAATACCGGTGCGGCTGCATCACCAACGGCAGCCGCGGTCAATCCGATCACCCAGCATGCTCAGGTCCTCAAAGCGGCTTCACCCAATTTAACCAGATCGCAGGCCCAGGTGCAGGCCTTCCAGCAGAAATTAAGCTGCTGTGCACAGGCTGCCAGTGATGCCACCGGCATACCCGCCAATTTCATGATGGGTCAGGCGGCACTGGAAACGGGTTGGGGGCAGCATCAGATTTCGGCAGCCAACGGTGCGCCCAGTCATAACCTGTTCGGTATCAAGGCCGGCAGCGACTGGACCGGCAAAACAGTCAGCGCCGTCACTACCGAATATGTCAATGGTGTGCCGACCAAAAAGCTGGAAAAATTCCGCGCCTACGATAATTACGATCAGTCCTTTAATGATTATGCAAAACTGTTGCAGGGCAATCAGCGTTATAAAAATGTGCTGGCGAATGCCAAGGATGCGTACGGCTTCGCCCAAGGGTTGCAGAAAGCCGGTTATGCAACTGATCCGGATTATGCAAAAAAATTAATGAGTGTGATTAAAACTACATCCACCTGAAATCCTTCCGATTCAAGTTTTTTGAAATTCGGTCGATAAGAATTCAGAGTGCCGTTAAAAGAACGTTTAAGTGAGTTTGACATGCCAGTTGATGTGTTAAATATTGGGTCCAGCGGTCTGCAGGCAGCGCAGATTGGCATCGCCACGACTGGTCAAAATATCACCAACGCCAGCACCCCAGGTTACAGCGAGGAAGTTGCCCAACAGGTGCAGGCTCCGGCGCAGGGTTACAATTTCGGCTATGTCGGTGAAGGCACCCAGGTCAGTACGGTAGTGCGTGAATATAACCAGTTGCTTTCAAGTCAGATCAATTCGACCCAGTCGGCTTCAAGTCAGTTTACGGCGTACTCGAATCTGATCACGCCGCTGGATAACCTGGTTGCCGATCCGAGCGCAGGCCTGTCGCCGGTGCTGCAATCTTTTTTCTCCTCACTGCAAAATCTGTCGAGCAATCCAGCCAGTGTCGCATCCATGCAGACAGCCATGTCTTCCGCGCAGACGCTGGTTGCACAGTTCCAGTCGTTGCAGACGCAGGTGAATCAGGCCGGCACGACCGCCAATTCGCAGATCAGCTCCGAAGTCACTTCGATCAATACCGATGCCCAGCAACTGGCTGCTGTGAATCAGGCGATACAGATAGGTTATGCCGTGGCCAACAACCAGCCACCCAATTCTCTGTTGGATCAGCGCGATCAGCTGATCAACCAGTTGAGTCAGGAAACCCAGGTTACAGTGGTTCCTGAAGGGAATATGGATAATATTTTCATCGGCAATGGGCAGCCTCTGGTGATGGGCTCCGTTGCCAATTCACTGACAACCGTCACATCGGCGAGCAACCCGAACAATCTGGAAGTGGCATATACCAATAATGGCGTAACCCAGCCCATCAATGAAGCCGACCTGCCGGGCGGTACGCTGGGTGGTACTTTTGCGTTTCGCACCAATTCGCTGTCACCAATCCAAAATTCGCTGGGACAGATTGCCATTGTGCTTGGCTCGGCGCTCAATGCGCAGAACGCGCAGGGACAGACTGTGCAAGGCACGCTCGGTGCAGCACTGTTTACCATTGCCGCTCCGGTGGTCAACACCAATACCGCCAACACCGGCACCGGTCAGCTGACTGCGACGTTAACGACTCCCGGCGCGTCCGGCTTTGGTCTGACAACCACCGACCCGACCCAGATTGCCAGTGCAGCGCCGATTGCGACCAGTATCGCTACTACCAATACCGGTACCGGGGTGATGACACCGGGCTCCGTGTCTGCCGGCTTTGTACTTGCCGACGCCACACCTTCAACGACGCTGACCTTTGCCGCCGGACCACCAGCAACCATCAGCGGCTTTCCTGCCGCTGCCGCAGTCAGTACCACGGTCAACGGGGTGACAACCGCGATCGCAGCGCCTGCAGGTGCAGTTCCCTACACGGCAGGGATGAGCATCAGCTTCAATAACATGACATTCAGTCTGTCCGGCACACCGGCCACAGGGGATACGTTTACGGTCGGTGCCAATACCAATGCAACCGGCGACAACCGCAATGTGCTGTTGATGAATGCGCTGCTGACCCAGAACACCATGAACAATGGCACCGCGAATTTCCAGGGGGTTTATGCGCAGCTGGTGAATGCCGTGGGTAACACCACCAGTCAGGTCAATACGACCGGTGCGACGGAAACCAGTTTGCTCACTGCGGCGACCAAACAGCAGCAGTCCATATCGGGCGTCAATCTGGATCAGGAAACAGTGAATTTATTGCAGTACCAGCAGGTTTATGAAGCATGCGGCAAACTGATTTCGGTAGCCAGCCAAAACTTCTCGACGGTATTGAGTCTGGATGGAACATCGTAGTCTTTAATTTTCAGGTGAAATCATGCGTATCAGCACCGCGAGCGTTTATCAGGACGCAGTAGCAAATTTCAATAACATGCAGTCGGCGATTGCCCAGTCCACCAATGAAATCAGTTCCGGTAATGCGCTGACGTCACCTTCGGTGAACCCGACCGCATCGGCCGAGGTCCTGGTGGCCCAGCAGGGCAGTTCCATCAACACGCAGTTCGGCGTGAACCGCAGCAACGCAAATAATTCGCTCAGTACGTCTGACAGTATTTTATCCGGCGTGACCAATTTGATGCAAAGTCTGGAAACCCAGATTGTGCAGGCCAACAGCGGTTCGTTGAATTCTGCCGACCGGTCCAACATTGCCACGCAACTGCAAGGCACGATGAACCAGTTGATGACACTGGCCAATTCAACCGATTCCAATGGCAACTATATGTTTTCCGGTTCCACAGTCGGCACCATGCCCTATACGGCCACCAGCAATGGGGCATCGTATAACGGCAATCAGGAAACGCAGATGAGCCAGATTGACACCGCGCAGCAAATACCGGTGACCGTCGTTGGCAGCACTATATTTGGCAATATTCAGGTGTCACCGAATGCCTATTTCAGTACACCGGGTACCGGCAATACATCGGCTGCCACCATGTCGAACGGTACAGTCACCAACCCCGCATTGGTGACAGGCGATAATTACCAGGTCAGTTTTACCGGAACACCCGCCACGAATTACAGTGTGACCGATACCAGTACCGGCGCCGTTGTCGTGCCGTCGAGTGCATTTGCCAGCCCGCAGACTGTCACGGCCGGTGGCATGACCTATACGATTAATGGGGCGCCGACCGCCGGTGACCAGTTTACGATGCAGCCGGGTAATCAGAACATATTTCAGGTGCTCACCAATGCCATTACCGCGCTCAAGTCGGGGCCCGGTACTGCCAATGCCGCCGGTCAAACCAATCTGAGCAACAGCCTGACCCAGGCCAACAGCAGCATTTCTGCCTCGCTCAATAATGTCCTGGACGTGCGCGACCAGCTCGGCAATTCAATGCAGCAGATTTCTTCCCTGAATAATGTGGGGCAGACGCTGGGGTTGGCGTTCACCACCAATATCAGCAATCTGGAAGATACCAATCTGGCCCAGGCCGCCAGCCAGCTGGCTCTGGAGCAAACGACGTACAAGGCAGCGCAGGAGGCGTTTTCTTCCACCTCACAGCTGTCGCTGCTGAGCATGCTGCGCTGATCCCAGACTGCCCATGCGATGTAACCCGAAAAATCACATATTCGGATAATTCGGCCCGCCACCACCTTCAGGTGTGACCCACACGATGTTCTGGGTTGGATCCTTGATATCACAGGTTTTGCAGTGCACGCAGTTTTGCGCGTTGATCTGCAGCCGGTCTTGTCCCGCGTCGGTTTTAATGAATTCATACACCCCGGCAGGGCAATAACGCGCTTCCGGGCCGGCATATTTCGCCAGATTGATCGCTACCGGTACCGAGGCATTTTTCAGCGTCAGATGAATGGGCTGATCTTCGCTGTGATTGGTGTTGGAAATAAACACCGAAGACAGACGGTCGAAGGTGAGTTTGCCATCCGGTTTCGGATAATTGATCGGCTGGCATTGCGAGGCAGGTTTCAGACATTCGTGGTCGTAGTGCTGATGATGCAGCGTCCATGGCGCTTTTCCGCCCAGCAGTTTCTGATCAATCCCGACCATGAGTGAACCCAGATACAGTCCCTTGGCCAGCCATGGTTTGACATTGCGCGCCTTGTGTAGCTCGGCGTGCAGCCAGGAATCCCTGACTGCGGCCGGATAGGCTGAGAGCTCATCGGCGCTGCGCTCTGTGGCCAGTGCTGTGATAAGGGCTTCGGCGACCAGCATGCCGCTCTTCATGGCCGTGTGCGAGCCCTTGATGCGGCTCATGTTCAAAAATCCGGCTTCACAGCCGATCAGTGCGCCACCCGGGAAAGTCAGTTTGGGCAGGGATTGAATACCGCCGGCCGTGATGGCACGCGCGCCATAGGAAATTCGTTTGCCGCCTTCAAAAAAACCACGGATTGCCGGATGGGTTTTATAGCGTTGAAATTCTTCGTAGGGTGACAGATATGGATTGGCATAACTCAAACCGACCACCAGTCCGACGGCCACCTGATTGTTTTCCAGATGGTACAGGAACGATCCGCCATACGTGTCTGATTCCAGCGGCCAGCCGGCGGTGTGCACGACCAGTCCGGGCTGGTGTTTTTCTGGCGCGATTTCCCATAATTCCTTGATCCCGATACCATACACCTGCGGATCGCTGCCGGCATTCAGATCAAACTTTTGCATTAACTGTTTGCCCAGATGACCGCGTGCCCCTTCGGCAAACAGCGTGTATTTGGCGTGCAGTTCCATGCCGAGCGCAAAGTTGGGGCCGGCAGCACCATCGTGTGTCACACCCATGTTGCCGGTGGCAACACCTTTGACGGCACCATTGTCGTGATACAGAATTTCGGCCGCTGCAAAGCCGGGAAAAATTTCCACGCCGAGTGCTTCGGCCTGCTGACCCAGCCAGCGCACCACGTTGGCCAGCGAGATCACATAGTTGCCGTGATTCTGAAAACAGTCCGGCAGCATCCAGTTCGGGGTTTTGACAGAACCTTTTTCAGTCAGCACCAGAAAGCGGTCTTCGCTGACCGGGGTATGCAGCGGTGCGCCCAGTTCTTTCCAGTTCGGGAACAGTTCAGTCAGGGCGATGGGGTCCATTACTGCACCGGATAAAATATGGGCGCCGAGCTCTCCGCCTTTCTCCAGTATGCAAACAGATACTTCCTTGTTTTGTTCGCTGGCCAGTTGCTTCAACCGGATGGCCGCCGACAATCCGGCCGGGCCGCCGCCGACAATGACGACATCGTACTCCATGGTGTCACGCGGGCCATACTGTTCCAGGAAATTTGTACTCATGATGGAGATCTCTATTTGGTTATGGATGAAAAATACGGTCGTGCTATTTTGAACTGACGAATTATCTCATCGCTTCCTGGAATATGCATTAGATCACTCTGTCTAACATCAATTTATTCCCTATTATTTGCAACAAGTATGGCATCATGTTGCCAATTTGCTGATCAGAGGACAACGCATGTCCGTTATTGGAGGAGTTTTGCAATGGGAATAGAAGTCAATTTTGAAGGAAAAATCGCACTCGTTACCGGTGCTTCGAGTGGACTTGGTGCGCGTTTTGCCAAAGTGCTGGCGCAGGCCGGTGCTCAGGTGGTGCTGGCAGCGCGTCGCATTGACCGGTTGAAAGAACTGCGGGCCGAAATTGAAGCCGATGGCGGTGCTGCGCACATGGTGGAACTCGATGTCACGGATTACGCCAGCATCAAATCGGCGATTGCCCATGCTGAAACCGAAGCCGGACCGATCGATATCCTGATCAACAATGCCGGCGTATCCAATCTCAAGCGTTTGCTCGACGTCACGCCGGATGATTATGCCTACGTCATGGATACCAATCTGCGTGGCGCATTTTTTGTAGCCCAGGAAGCGGCCAAGCGCATGGTGGCGCGTTCCAAGGGCGATCCCAAAAAACAGCACAGAATTGTCAACATCGCTTCGGTGGCCGGCATGCGCGTCATTTCTCAGCTCGGCACCTATTGCACCAGCAAGGCCGGCGTGATCCAGATGACCAAAGCCATGGCGCTGGAATGGGGTAAATATGGCATTAACGTCAATGCCATCTGTCCTGGCTATATATCCACCGAAATCAATCAGAGTTTTTTTGAAACCGATGACGGCAAAAAACTGATCGCCTCGCTGCCGCGCAACCGGCTGGGCCAGCCTGAAGACCTGGACGGTCTGTTGCTGCTGCTGGCCGGTGAGGACGCGCGGTTCATGAATGGTGCCATCGTTACTGTTGATGACGGGATGAGCGTTTATTGAAGTATGTTTGGCTCGATACCATGGCACCATGGTAGATACGCTTTATCTTTTTTAGATTGCTGGTCGGGGGTAGCCCGACCAGCAATCCCAATACTTTTAGGTGTATAACTATGCTGCTGGCGACCGCCTCGTCAGGCAAAATTGACCATCGCGCCAAGCCCGAGCTTCAGTTCGGTAAAATTCAATGTTTAAACGCCCACCATTTACTCCCCGAAAAATTCCAAATCAGGACTACACCGGTGCTCAATAACTGCGCCACCCAGTGGTTCCACCCCAAATGCGCTGGCAGGTAACCCATCAGTCCATAGTTGATCGTCCAGCCGACTGCCAGAATCGAAAAATATTTGGTGGCAGCTTCGGTATGCGATTTGCTGCTGCCAAATGTCAGAAAATAATTCAGTACATAATTCACCACCGAGCCCAGCATATAGCCCAGTGCCGACGCGCTTTGCGCTGACAGTACCGCAAAGTGGTCGCAGCCTGTCCAAAGAGTCAGATACTGTACGGCGGTACCGGACAGGCCGACCGCGGCAAAGCGCATGAATTGCAGGAACAGGGCACGGTTGAAGTGATGGCGCATCGGTTATTTGGTCTGCAGTTCGATGACGCGACGCTGCTCTTCCGCATCCTGTTGCATTTTTTTCTCGAGATCTTTGGCTTTTTGCAGCTGCTCGCGCTGTGGCACCAGATCAAAGGCAGGCTTTTCTTCCACTTTATTGTCATCCGGCTTGTGGCAGGCAGCAAGGCCCCACAGCAGGGCGGGAACAGTCAACAGATAAACGAGGCTGCGCATGATGGACTCCTTGGTTTGTGCGGGTGCGTTATAGTAACTCAACGAAATGAGACTGAACAGAAACGGTTGCCCGGAATGTCAGCGCACCGGAATAATAACTTCGATACTGGTACCCTGTGTCTGGTCGCCGCTGATATGCAGTTCACCGTGCAGGGCCCGCACCCGTTCGCGCATGCCGACCAAACCGAATGACTGGCGTTTGGCAAAATCCTGTTGATTGATGCCGCGCCCGTTATCCCTGATCCTGAAGGTCAGCGTATTGTCGGTTCTGGATAATTCAATATCGACCTGGGTTGCATTGGCATGACGCACGACATTGGTGAGCGACTCCTGAATCACCCGATATACCATGGTGCTGATGCTGTCGTCCAGAATCAGTTCATCTTCCCTGGCCTGCAGATTGCATTCGATCTTGTGGCGGTGTCTGAAATCCTTTTGCAGTGACTGCAGTGCAAAAAACAGTCCGCCTTCGTCCAGCGCGCGCGGGCGCAGGTCGGTGGCAATGCGGCGCAGTGTGGCGATTGCATTCAGTATCAGTGTGTCGATGCTGTGCAATATCGGTCGGATGGCATCATTGTCCGGCTGCTTTTTTTCCAGCACGGAAAAATCCATGCGCAGGGCGGCCAGCAGTTGCCCCAGATCGTCGTGCAGTTCGCGCGCGATGTGTTTGCGTTCTTCTTCCCGCACCGTCTGCAGTGACTGCGACAGATCGCTGAGTTGCTGATGATACTGTTCCATTTTTTCTTTGGCGATTTTCCGGTCATTGATATCCCTGAAAATGACGGTAAACAAACGCTGATCGCCTTCCATCAGGCTGGAAATGGAGGCTTCTATCGGAAACTCTGCGCCGTTTTTCTTCAGACCGGTTACCGAAAAGTCGGCGCTTTCTGCACCCATCTGGCGGATTGATTTTCCCGTTTTTCCGAACGCATTGACACGCTGGCTGTGACCGTGGCGATGCCGCGTCGGTATGACCTCATCCAGATGTTTTCCCAGCAGCTCCTGATTGTCATAGCCAAAATAATTTTCGGCGGCACTGTTGAC
>Ga0316222_1000927_pt1 | contig 39740 bp, 41 predicted proteins | sample TBH18011metaG_FD_206008 | JGI IMG/M metagenome (GOLD analysis project Ga0316222, IMG submission 206008) | Freshwater microbial communities from Trout Bog Lake, Wisconsin, USA - TBH18011 | ecosystem: Environmental > Aquatic > Freshwater > Lake > Hypolimnion/Profundal zone | place: USA: Wisconsin... | reverse complement strand
GCCGGGAAGAGTTTCCGTCGACCGACGCCACCCTCTGACGCTGCGAGGTTCTTATGCACCAACGCGATTACCGCCCCTCCCTCGGCCACCCCGCTCCGGTGTCTCGAAAGCCGCGCGCCCTGGGCGCGATTGCCGCTTTCGTCATGATCGCCGCGGCCGGATGGGGAATCGTCAGCCGCCATCAAGCCGGAACCGTGCTTAAAGAGGCAACCGAGACCGCCGCCGTTCCCGTGGTCGGCACGGTGGTTCCCAAGACCGGAGAAGCCGTCACCGAACTGGTTCTGCCCGGCACGGTGCAAGCCTTCGTGGATTCCCCCATCTATGCCCGGACCGGGGGATATCTCAAATCGTTCAAGGCCGACATCGGCGCCCAAGTCCGGCGCGGGCAAGTCCTGGCCGAAATCGATACCCCCGAGATCGACGACCAACTGCGCCAAGCCGAAGCCGAACTGGTCACCGCCAAGGCCAATCAAACCATTGCCCAAAGCACCGCGGCGCGGTGGCTTGCCCTGGTGGCGACGGATTCGGTGACTAGGCAGGAAACCGATGAAAAGGTCGCCGACGCCAAAGCCAAGGATGCCGTTGTCGCCTCGGCCGCCGCCAATGTTTCCCGTCTTCGCGAGCTTCAGCGTTTCAGCCATGTGGTGGCGCCGTTCGACGGCATCATCAGCGCCCGCAAAACCGATGTGGGATCGCTGATCAATGCCGGCAGCGGACAGGGCGTCGAACTGTTCCATATGGTCGACCGTTCGGTTCTGCGCATCTATGTCCAAGTGCCGCAGTCTTACGCGGCGATGGTTTCGATCGGACAGACCGCGCAATTGAAATTCGCGCAGTTTCCCGGACGGAACTTCCCCGCCAAGCTGGTGCGGACCGCCGACGCCATCGACCCGGCGGCGCGAACGCTGACGGTCGAATTCCAAGTGGACAATTCCAAAGGCGAATTGCTGCCCGGCAGTTACACCGAGGTTCATTTCACCACGCCGGTCGCTACGAAAGCCTTGCGCGTGCCCATCAACGCCCTGATCTTTCGCGGCCAAGGCCTGCAAGTGGCCAAGGTCGGTTCCGACGGCAAGGTCGCCATCGTTCCGGTGATATTGGGCCGGGATATGGGGATCGAAGTCGAACTGACGGACGGGGTCGCGCCGGATGACCAAATCATCCTCAATCCTCCCGATTCCCTGATCGACGGGCAGACGGTGCGGATCGCCGAACCCAAGGTCAAACCCCAATGACGAACTTTCGCTTCCTGGTCGGTCTGTCTGCCTTTGCGGCGGTTTCGGCGTGTTCCCTGGCCCCCGACTACGACCCGCCGTCGATACCCGCTCCGGCTGCCTATAAGGAACTGGACGGCTGGAAACCCGCGACGCCGGGCGACACCCTTCCCAAGGACCAATGGTGGACGGCCTTCGGCGATTCGGACCTTGACCGATTGGAAGCCCGCGCTTCCCAGGACAACCAATCCCTTAAGGCCGGATTCGCGCGGCTGTCCGAAGCCCGCTCGGTCGTCAAACAAGCAAGCGCCGATCTGTTTCCGCAAATCGGCGGCAACGCGGCGGACGCCCGGTTGCGCCGGTCGGCGACGATGCGTCCGGCGACATCGCCATCTGTCTATAGCGATGAAAAGCTTTCTCTAAACGTCTCTTACGAAGTCGATCTGTGGGGACGAATTCGCAACTCCATCGAAGCGGCTGCCGATGAATCCGCCGCCAGCGCGGCGGATTTGGCGGCATTGAATTTGTCCATACAGGCGGACTTGGCCGTCGATTATTTTTCCCTGCAAGGCGCGGATGCGTCGCTTCGGATTCTGGATCAAACCATCATCGCCGATCGGGCCGCCTTGGATTTGGTGATCCGCCGCCACGACGGTGGAATCGCCGCCGCGGCCGATGTGGCCCAAGCCAAGGCGCAATTGGAACTGGCCAAGACGCAGGCCGCCGACATCCGGTTGAAGCGCGCGCAGTTGGAACACGCCGTCGCCGTCCTGATCGGCGTCGCCCCGGCCGAATTGCAATTGCCCGCCAAACCGCTGTCCGGTGAACCGCCCGCCTTTTCGGCGGCGCAACCGTCGACGCTGCTGGAACGCCGCCCCGACGTCGCCGCCGCCGAACGAAGGGTCGCCGCCGCCAACGCTCGCATCGGCGTGGCCAGGGCGGCTTGGTACCCGGTCTTCAACCTGGGTGCGCTGGCCGGTCTGGAAAGCGCCGGCCCCGGCGCTCTGCTAACGGCCTCAAGCGCCGTCTGGGCTTTGGGGCCGGGATCGCTGTCGCAAACCGTGTTCGACGGCGGGCGCATCCAGGGTCAAACCGATCAAGCCCGCGCCGCCTTCGACGAGGCCGCCGCCAATTACCGGCAAACCACGTTGAGCGCTTGGCGCGAGGTCGAGGACCAACTGGCCGCGCTCAAGCATCTTGAATCCGAGTCCGTCACGCAAACCGAGGCCGTCGCCGCCGAGACCGAGGCCTTGACCCAGGCCCGCTATCGCTATCAGGCGGGGATCGTGACTTATCTTGAAGTGGTCGTTAACCAGAATGCGCTGCTGTCCGCTCAATTGACCGAAACCGACATACGTTTGCGGCGAATGACCGCCGACGTATTGCTGGTCAAGGGACTGGGCGGCGGGTGGCAAACGAATGAGCACGAATAGCATGGAAGAACGATCCAACATTTGTCATCGCGTCTGCACACGGGACAGGGTGCGCGAAGAAATCGTCCGCCGCATTCTGGACGGCCGCTATCCTCCCGAAATGCATTTGAAGGAAATGGCGCTGGCCAAGGATTTTGGCACCAGTCAAGCCCCGGTACGCGAGGCCCTGCGCGACTTGGAAGCTTTGGGCTTGGTCGAGAACGTGCGCTATCGCGGAACCAGGGTGCGCTCTTCGTCGGCGATCGATATCAAGGACGCTTATGAATTGCGCGCCTTGATCGAAAGCCGAGCCGCTCAAATGGCCGTTCCCTGCAAGCAGACCGATCTGGACGTTCTGTCCCTGCAGGTGAGCGAGATGCGGGATGCCGCCGCAATCCGCGACGCCGAGCGGTACAGCGAAGCGGCCCTGATCTTCCATCGCCGTATCGTCGAAATGAGCGGGAACCGCCAATTTCTGAAAACGTTCGACTCGATGCTTTGGGAAGTGCGGTCCCGAGTAGCCATCTATCACGCGCTGGACGACCTGCCCAAACACGCCGTGGACCATGCCCAGGCGCTGGCGTTGCTGAAATCGGGCGATGGCCAGGGCGCCGGCGCGTTGCTCGGTAAAATGTTGACGGACATTATCCGCTACTTCGAAAAAACCGAATGACGTTCGGTCGTTGCTCGCCCATTGACTCCGGGCGGCGGGTGACGTATAAGCCCTGCCTTCGTTTGCAAGACTCTAGAGATGATTAGGGAGTTGGTCCCGTGAAACGTACATATCAGCCCAGCAAGATCGTTCGTGCGCGCCGCCACGGTTTCCGTGCCCGCATGGCAACCGTTGGGGGCCGCAAGGTTATCGCCAATCGCCGTCGTCAAGGCCGCAAGCGGCTGTCGGCTTAATTTTCTTGTTTCCGGCATGAGCGGGGTCCGTCTGGCGCGACTGTTGAAGCGGGCGGATTTCCTGCGTGTGGCCGCTTGCCGCAAAAAATGGGCGGCCCCCGGTCTGATCCTGCAAGCGGCTCCCGCCGCCGATGGTAGGACCCTGACGCCGCCGACGGTTTACGTAGGGTTCACCACGTCGAAGAAAGTGGGCTCCGCTGTCGAACGCAACCGCGCCCGGCGAAGGTTGCGAGCCGCCGTCGCCGAGATTTTTCCCGATAACGCCGCCATCGAAGCGGATTACGTGGTGATCGGCCGACGTGAAACTTTATCGCGCCCCTATTCTCTTCTCTTGCAGGATTTGAGAACCGCGCTAAAACGGGTGGCGAAATCTTCGGAGAAGCCGTTATGAGTCCCGCCGGTCACATTCTACGCGCACTCGTGCGCGGCTATCAATGGCTGGTGTCCCCTGTTTTGCCGTCCGCCTGCCGCTTTCACCCCAGTTGTTCCGCCTATGCCGTTGAATCCATCGAAACCCACGGCGCAGTCAAAGGAGGGGTGCTGACGGTCAAACGGCTGACACGGTGTCACCCTTGGAACCAGGGCGGATACGATCCCGTACCGCCGCTATAACCAGTTGGAAACCATGAACGATCAACGCAATCTTGTCCTTGCCATTGTCCTTTCCGTCCTGATCCTGGTCGGTTTCCAGTGGTTGTGGCCGCGCCTCTCCCCGCCGTCGCCAAACCAGCAGATCGCCCAATCCGGCGCGGCGGCCCCCGATTCCGCTGCGCCCCGGCAATCCGAACTGGTCACCGCCGACAAAGCTCCGGCCCTGCCCCTGCCGCAAGACCGCGAACAAGTGATCGGCGAAAGCCGCCGCATCCTGATCGCCACCCCGGCCGCGCACGGATCGATCTCGCTGGCGGGCGGCAAGATCGACGATCTGGTGCTGGCCGGATACCGCGAGACTCCCTCGCCCGAAAGTCCCGAGATATCGTTGTTGTCGCCCCAGGGCACCGTCAATCCGTACTACGCCGAATCGGGCTGGGTCAGCGGCGATGCGTCCGTCAAGGTGCCGACCGCCGACACCGTTTGGCAGGCAACCGGCCAAGCCGAGCTTACGCCCGAACATCCCGTAAGCCTGACCTGGGATAACGGCGAGGGCTTGCGATTCGTCCGGACGTTCCAGGTGGACGACAGCTATATGTTCACCATCACCGAACGGGTGGAAAATTACGGAACCGAGGCGAGGTCGCTTTTTCCTTACGCTTATATTTCCCGTACCGGCACGCCCAAGACCGCCGGAACTTACATCCTGCACGAAGGCCCGCTGGGGGTGTTGGACGGTTCCTTGAAGGAAGTGAAATACGACGACCTGCGTAAAGAACGGCAAATCGTCAACAAAGGCACCGGCGGGTGGATCGGCATCACCGACAAATACTGGTTGACCGCTTTGATCCCCAATCAGACCACCGCCAACAGCGCCCGTTTTTCCTATGTCAGCGGCGACGCCCGCGACCATTACCAAGTTGACGTGACCGGCACCGACCCCATCACCGTCCAAGCTGGCGCTTCCTCGGAAAATTCTTTCCGCCTGTTCGCCGGCGCCAAGATGGTCAACCTGCTGGACGCGGATTCGAAAAAATACGGAATCGACAAATTCGATCTGGCCATCGATTTCGGCTGGTTCTGGTTCCTGACCAAGCCGTTCTTCTACCTGCTGCGCATGCTGAAGGACGTGCTGGGCAACATGGGACTGGCCATATTGTCGATGACCGTTCTGATCAAGCTCGCCATGTTCCCATTGGCCAACAAATCCTTCGTCGCCATGAGCAAAATGAAGCGGCTTCAACCCGAATTGAAAAAGCTTCAAGACCGCCATGCCGACGACAAGGTGAAGTTGCAGCAGGAAATGATGGAGCTTTACAAGCGCGAGAAGGTCAATCCCGCTTCGGGCTGCCTGCCCATGCTGGTGCAAATTCCGGTGTTCTTCGCCCTGTACAAGGTGCTGTACGTAACCATCGAGATGCGGCACGCGCCGTTCATCGGCTGGATCAAGGATTTGTCCGCGCCCGATCCCACCACCATTTTCAACCTGTTCGGACTGATCCCGTGGACTCCGCCGGAAGCGGTGGCGCATTTGGGCGTGTGGCCGATCATCATGGGCGTCACCATGTGGTTGCAGCAAAAGCTCAATCCGCAGCCCCCCGATCCCATGCAGGCCCGGATGTTCCAAATCCTGCCGTTCGTATTCACCTTCATGCTGGGGCAGTTCGCCGCCGGTCTGGTGATCTATTGGGCATGGTCCAACAGCCTGTCGATCCTGCAACAATGGGTAATCACCAAGCGGGCGGGAGATAAATCCTGACCGACGAAGCCGACGACGAGGTCGCAAGACAGGCCGCGCGGCTGCTGTTCACCCGGCCGGTAACGTTCCTGATGGGAGCGGTCAGCCTGGAAACGTTGCCGCCCTATTCTTTGCCCGAAGTGGCCTTCGTCGGGCGGTCCAATGTTGGCAAGTCTTCGCTGATCAACGCCTTGCTGGGACGCTCTGGGGTGGCTCGGGCTTCCAACACGCCGGGCCGCACTCAGGAAATCAACTTCTTCGATCTTGACGGCAGGATGACCCTGGTGGATTTGCCGGGCTACGGTTACGCCCAGGCACCCAAGGACAAGGTCGAACGGTGGACCCGCCTGATCAAGGGATATCTGCGGGGCCGCCCGGTGTTGCGCCGGGTGCTGCTGCTGATCGATTCCCGCCACGGGATCAAGGAAAACGACAAACTCATGATGGATTTGCTGGATAAATCCGCCGTCGTATACCAAGTGGTGCTGACCAAGACCGACAAAATCAATGCCACGGAACTCAGCGAAGTGACCGCCAAGACCAGGGACCAGATCGCCAAGCGGGTGGCGGCCTTTCCCGATCTGGTCGCCACCAGCTCGGAAAAAGGCTTCGGTTTGGACGAGTTGCGGCTTTATGTGGCCCAGTTGGCAGGGTAAGGTGAGCGACTTTTTAGGGGATCGATCATGAGCGACCAACAATCGAAAGACCTGGATCAGTGGTTGGAACGGGCCAATGTGTTGTCCGAGGCCCTGCCGTTCATGCGGCAATTCTCGGATGAAACCATCGTGGTCAAGTACGGCGGCAACGCCATGGACAAGGCCGATCTGTCCCATTTGTTCGCCCGCGACGTGACCTTGCTGCGGCAGGTCGGGATCAACCCCGTGGTGGTGCACGGTGGCGGACCGCAAATCGACAAGATGCTGGTTCGTCTGGGCATCGAGACCGATCGCGTCGACGGTCTGCGCTACACCGACCAAGCCACCATGGAAGTGGTCGAGATGGTTTTGTGCGGATCGATCAACAAGCGCATCGTCTCGGCCATCAACGAAGCGGGCGGATTCGCCGTCGGCCTGTCGGGCAAGGACGGCAACCTGATCCGCGCCCGCAAATTGCGCCGCAGCAAGAAGACCGCCGGCAGCAATGTGGAAACCCTGCTGGATTTGGGTTTCGTAGGCGAACCGGCGGAAATAACCCCCGACCTGCTGGAACTTTTCCAGGAAACCGAGATGATCCCGGTGGTGGCGCCGGTGGGCGTGGGACCGGCGGGCGACACCTACAACATCAACGCCGACACCGCCGCCGGAGCCATCGCCGCCGCCATGGGGGCGGCGCGGCTGCTGATGCTGACCGACGTTACCGGCGTGCTCGACTCCTCCGGAAACTTGATCCCCGAGATGACCATTGCCCAAGCCCGCGCCCTGATCGCCGACGGCACCATCGCGGGCGGCATGATCCCCAAGGTCGAAACCTGCCTGGACGCGGTCGAGAACGGCGTGGAAGCCGCCGTGATTCTGGACGGAAGGGTTCCTCACGCCATCCTGCTGGAACTGTTTACCCCCCACGGCGTCGGAACGTTGATCAAGGCCGACTGACGCCATGGACCGCTTCAAGGTCGTTCACCAGACCAGCGCGGCCTACCAGCCGGTTCTGGTCGGACTTTTGGTGCTGTTTCCTTCCGTCCTCGCCGCCTACATGGCGTTCAACGGCGGCGAGCGGATGATGGTTGAAAGCGAATGGGGTTACGCCGGGCTGGCTTTTGTCGTCGCGTTCGTTTCCTGGTTTTTCGCCGCCATCGCTTATTCATGCTACGCCAGCACCGGCGAACGCGGCATGCGTTACATCGTTTGGGGTTTGCAGAGCGTCGGACTGGAATATTTGTGCCGCGCCTTCGCGCCTTACGGCGACTATTTCTCGTCCGGCTTCGGATCGGAACCCCGTTGTTTTCTATCCCTGATGCTGGTGCTGGCGCTGCTGCGTTGGCGTTCGAATCCCGAAGATGCGGCGGGCATCTCGTGGCGCAAGCATATTCTGGCGCCCTGGGTGTTGCTGGTGGCGGCGCAACTGATCGTTTCCCTGATCGCGCACGAACTGTTCCCGTTCTGGTCGGGATATCTTTTCAACGGCCTGTCGGCCTGCCTTGCCGTGGCGGGATTTATCCAATTCCAACACCTCCCCCCTCCCAACCGGCCGATGTATCTGTGCCTTAGCGTTTTGATCTTTATCGCCCAGACTTCGGTTACCTTCATTCTGGGGCCGCAATGGAGCCATATGTGGTGGTTCGGGCATCTTCTATTTTTGGCGACCCTTCTCCTTCTGGGCCATGGGGTGATGACCGCGTTCACGACCACCCGCTCTTTCGCCGCCTCCCAGACCGAGGGAGAAATTCTGGAATTGATGCGCAAGGCCGAAGAGGCCGCCGAAACCGCCGTTCGCGCCAATGCGGCCAAGTCCCGGTTCATGGCGGCGGCCAGCCACGATTTACGGCAGCCCCTGGTGCCGATCAAGCTGTTCGCCGAACTGCTCGAAACGGAAATCGGCCGCACCCCGCAAGGCTCGCTGGTGCGCAAGTTGCGCGGCGCCGTGCAGTCTCTGGACGATCTGCTGAACAAGATGATGGAGTTTTCCCGGTTGGAGGCGGGCGTGGTTCATGTCCGCGCCGAGCGCGTCCGCTTGGGCGAGGTGTTGAAGCGCTTCCACCAGGAATTCGGTCCGGTCGCCGAGGCCAAGGGACTTAAACTGCATTGGGTCGATTGCCGGACGGTGGTCCGCACCGACCGCGTATTGCTGGAACTGATCTTACGCAATCTGGTCGAGAACGCCATCCGTTACACCAAAACCGGCGGCGTTCTGATCGGTTGCCGCCATCGGCGCGACCATATCCGGCTGTGCGTCTACGATACCGGAATCGGCATCGCCGCGGATCAGCAAAAGGATGTCTTCACCGAATTTTTCCAAGGAAATCCGGTCGGCGCGGATCGGCGGGTGGGGCTGGGATTGGGATTGGCCACGGTCGAAAGGTTGTCGCGGTTGATGGACGTTCCCATCGATATGGCTTCCATACCCGGCAAGGGGTCGTGCTTCGCCGTCACCCTGCCCCGCACCGGCGAACGCCGGGCGTAATTGCGGCCCTCCGGGAAGAAAGACCTGCCCGACCCCGGCCCCCTTAGAATTTTGCTGATCGACGACGATCAAGAGGTCCGCGACGGCGTGGTCGCCGCCCTTCTGCACCGCGACTGGGAACCGCTGGTCGCCACCAATGTGGCCGAGGCCCTGGAAACCGTCCAGTCCGAGGGACCGCCCGACGCCATCATCACCGACCTGCGCCTAAGCCCCCAGGAATGCGGCTTGGACGTCATCGCCGCCATTCACGCAACCACGGGCCGGACCATCGCCACCATCATCATGACCGGAGACGCCTCGCACCACCGCCTGCCCGAAGCCATGGGCTCGCCGTGGCCGATCCTGGTCAAGCCGTTTTCGACCGAAGAACTTTATACCGCCGTCACCGAAATGGTGCTGAAGGAACGCGCTTCTTCCAACGACGCGAAAATGTGATCCGTGCCGATCTTCTCGGCGAAACCCGAACGGCGGATCAGCGACGCCGCCTGTTCGGGCGCCCCGCACACCAGCAAGGTTCCGTCGTTCTTTTCCAGCAGGCCGTGAATCCCCTCCAATGCCTCCAGGCCGGTGGTGTCCATGTTCAGCAGCGTCGACAAATCCAGAATCGTCAGCTTGGCGACCGGTCTGCTGGGATCGAGCAGTTCCTCGATCTTGCTGACCGACCCGAAAAACAGCGAACCGTGCAGGCGATAAATCTGAACGTCCGCCAGTCCCGAATCGATGGGCTCCAAAAAGGTCAGGCTGTTGACCCGGGTGATGAAGAACAGACAGGCCAACAGCAATCCCGACGTGACAGCCACGGTCAAATCGATCACCACGGTAAGCACGAAGGTGGTCACCAGGATGATCCGGTAATTCAAGGTGAAGTTCCGCATCCGCCACAATTGCTTCCACTCGCCCATGTTGTAGGCGACGAACAGCAAGATGGCCGACAGCGAGGCCAGCGGAATGTCCTGGGCCAGCGGCGCCGCCAGCAGGACGATGACCAGCAAGGTCAACGAATGAATCATGCCGGCGACGGGCGTGACCGCGCCCGAACGGATATTGGCGATGGTCCTGGCGATGGTGCCGGTGGCGCAAAATCCCCCGAACAAAGGCGCGATCACGTTGGCGATGCCCTGTCCCACCAGTTCCTGGGCGGGGTCGTGGCGTTCGCCGACCATGCCGTCGGCGACCCGGGCGCACAACAATGATTCGATCGACGACAACAAGGCGATGGTGAAGGCGGGCGACAGCACATGCCTAGCGCTTTGCCAATCGAAATCGGGCAGGGTCATGCGCGGCAACGATTGGGGAATGCCGCCGAACCTGCTGCCGATGGTCGCCACGTCCAAATGCATAAACCGAACCGCCAGCGTTCCCACCACCACCGCCATGATGGTTCCGGGGATTTTCGCTAAGTAATGAAGAATCTTGTTGTTGGGAGGATTATAGGTTTTGGGCCAAAACACGATGGTGGCCAGACAGGCAAGGCCCAGCCCCAGGGTCGTGGGATCGAATTGCGCGCCGTGACCGACCAGCACGCCGATCTTGGCGAAAAACTCGGCGGGAACCGCATCCACCGGCAACCCCATGAAATCCTTGATTTGGGACAGCGCGATCAGAACGGCGATGCCGTTGGTGAAGCCGATGACGATGGTCACCGGAATGTGCCTGATCAGCGATCCGATTTTGGCCACGCCCATGGCGATCAGAAACACTCCGGCCAGCATGGTCGCCAGCAGCAGATTGGCGACGCCGTATTGATCGACGATACCATAGACGATGACGATGAAGGCCCCGGCGGGGCCGCCGATCTGAACCCGCGATCCGCCGAACGCCGAGATCAAAAACCCGGCGATGATGGCGGTGAAGATGCCCGCTTCGGGCCGCAACCCCGAAGCGATGGCGAATGCGATGGCCAACGGCAGCGCGATGATGCCGACGGTTACCCCGGCGAACGCGTCGGCGACGAACTTGCCGGTCGTATAGCCGACCAGCGCATCCACCAGCCGGGGCCGGAACGTAAAGGAAATGGACATGCCTTGAACCGACTCCTTGTCATGATCCCTGACGATCGGGATACAAAACCAATTCCACACCACAGCTTATGGTATACTCCTGCAATCCTGACGAAAATATGAATTTATAGTTTGTTCTTCACATTCTTGGCGGTGTGAAATAAGGATGCGCTAAGTTTAGGGGCAGCGCAGGCCGGACACAAAACCGGCGGAAACTTTAAATCTGACGCCCCTTATCGGCACGGTCATGCAGGTTAACCCGACTTAATGGGGTGTTTCCGTTACCATTCGCCATGGTGGCGTCGATATGGGCTTGCGCCAGTCCTTGATGAAATTCGTCGAGGTTGGCGGCCTGGCCGTTATCATAGTTAAAATTAGCCTTTCCCAGCGTCCCCAGGGCGATGTCGGCGACGGGATCGCCGTTCTTAACCATGCCCTGCTCTTGCGGGGTGATGGGATTGTAGCACGACCACTGGAAGGACGGTGAAAGCGTGCCGGACGTCAGCCCGTCTCCATCGGCCTGAGTGCCGTCGCCGTTAGTGGGGGCCGCTTGCGCCGTTTGTGTGTAGACTGGGCGGCGCATCCCCCTTGATTCTTGCCGTCAAATCACGGCACAGTCAGGACATGCTCGACCCCGCCCGCATTCAGACTTGGGTTTTCGATTTGGACAACACCATCTATCCGGCGGTCCAAAGCCTGTTCCCCCAAATCGACGTTCGCATCCGCGCCTACATCGCCCGCCGCCTGGGGCTGGAGTTGGACGAATCGTATCGTCTGCAAAAGCAGTATTACCGCGATTACGGCACTACCTTGCGCGGCATGATGACCGTTCACGGCGTCGATCCGCACGACTTTCTGGATTACGTGCACGACATCGATTATTCGGTGCTGCAACCGTCGCCGCGGCTGCAACGGGCGCTGGCGGGCCTGCCGGGACGCAAGCTGATTTTCACCAACGGCTCCAAACCCCATGCCGAACGAGTGTTGTCGGCGCTGGGCGTCGCTCCGGCCTTCGACGCCATCTTCGACATCGTCGCCGCCGACTTCATTCCCAAGCCGCAAATGCGGGCCTATGAAATCCTGGGCGAAAGCTGCAACGTCCGCTTCGATACCGCCGCCATGATCGAGGATCTGGAACGCAATCTGGTTCCCGCCGCCGATCTGGGCATGACCACGGTTTGGGTGAAGCAGGACGGCCATCCCGACGAACAATTCATCGATTCCCCGTCCGGCGATTCCCCGCACATTCACCACATAACCCAGGATTTGACCGCGTGGCTGGAACGGATGGTTGACTTAGGGCCTATGGTAAAGTCATCGTAACGAAAACAACCGACTCGATTAGGACCCACACATGACCTACGCCACGCTTGAAAAAACCATCGACGCCGCTTGGGAAGACCGTACCGAGATCTCGGCGGAAACGGGCGGCGCCGTCCGCGACGCCGTTACGTCGGCGCTCGACCTTCTGGATTCCGGCAACGTGCGGGTGGCGGAAAAAATCGACGGGCGCTGGGAAACTCATCAATGGCTGAAAAAGGCGGTGCTGCTGTCCTTTCGCCTGACGCCCAACGCCCTGATTTCCGGCGCGCCCGGCGGCGCGTCCTGGTACGACAAGGTGCCGTCCAAATTCAACGGCTGGGACGACGCGGCCTTTCAAGCCAGCGGCTTCCGCGCCGTGCCCGGCGCCATCGTCAGACGCTCGGCCTATATCGCCCCGGGCGTGGTGCTGTTGCCCAGCTTCGTCAATGTCGGTGCGCGGGTCGACAGCGGCACCATGGTCGACACCTGGGTGACGGTGGGATCGTGCGCCCAGATCGGCCGCAACGTTCATTTGTCCGGCGGCACCGGCATCGGCGGCGTGCTGGAACCGTTGCAGGCCGGACCGGTGATCATCGAGGACGACTGCTTCATCGGCGCGCGGGCCGAAGTGGCCGAAGGCGTCATCGTCGAGCAGGGCGCGGTGCTGTCCATGGGCGTCTATATCGGCGCATCGACCAAGATCGTCGACCGCGCCACCGGCGAAGTGTTCATGGGCCGCGTTCCGGCCTATTCGGTGGTGGTGTCGGGAACCATGCCCGGCAAGCCCCTGCCCAACGGCGAACCCGGCCCCAACCTGTATTGCGCGGTGATCGTCAAACGGGTGGACGAGAAAACCCGATCCAAGGTGTCCATCAATGAGCTCCTCCGGGATTAGAGCCTTTTCCGATCCGCTCCAGCTTGCGCAAGCACTGATCCGCTGCGCCAGCGTCACGCCCGAGGACGACGGCGCGCAGGACGTGCTGGCCGCATCCTTGGTGCAACTGGGCTTCACCTGCCATCAATTGACCTTCGGCGACAACGGGCCGCCGATCCGCAATCTGTACGCCCGCCTGGGAACGGACGGCCCCAACGTCTGCTTCGCGGGACACACCGATGTGGTGCCGCCCGGCCCCAATTGGACGGTGCCCCCGTTCGAGGCGGCGGTGAAGGATGGACGCCTGTACGGGCGCGGCGCCGCCGACATGAAGGGCGCCATCGCCTGTTTCGTCGCCGCGGTTTCGCGGTTGCGGCCGAAGCATGGCTCGGTTTCGCTGCTGATCACCGGCGACGAGGAAGGCCGCGCGCTGGACGGAACCGTCAGAGTGTTGGAGTGGCTGCAAGCCCGGGGCGAGGTCATCGATTGCTGCATCGTCGGGGAACCCACCAACCCAACCCGCCTGGGCGAAATGATCAAGGTCGGTCGTCGCGGCAGCCTGAACGTCAAGCTTACCGTTTCCGGCGTCCAGGGGCATGTGGCCTATCCCCATCTGGCCGACAACCCCATTCCCCGCCTGCTGGCGGTTCTCAACGAACTGACCGCCGAACCGCTAGACGACGGATCTGCGCATTTTCAGCCGTCAAACCTGGAAATCACCACCGTCGACGTGGGCAATCCAACCACCAACGTCATCCCCCAATCCGCTTCGGCAGGATTCAACATCAGGTTCAACGACCGTCATACAAGCGCCTCGCTGCTTGAATGGATTCACAATGTTTGCAATATGTTGGGAGGCGATCTTAATCTGATATCCGAGGTATCCGGGGAAAGCTTCATCACCGAACCCGGCCCCCTGTCGCAGGCCCTGAGCGATGCGATCCGGCAGGTCGCCGGTCTTGTGCCCGAGCTTTCCACCACCGGCGGCACCTCGGACGCCCGGTTCATATCGCGCCATTGCCCGGTGGTCGAGTTCGGTCTGGTCGCCACCACCATGCACAAGGCCGACGAACATGTGATGATCGCCGACATGGAAGCCTTGACCAAGATTTACCAAGTGGCGCTGGAAACCCTGCTCAGCCATCCTCAAGATGGAACAGACCGCCCAGACCGGCAAAGCTAGCGATCATGGCCGGAGCCCAGGCCGCCAGAATCTGGGGAATGCTTTGCGACAAGCCCAAGGCGTAAATCACCTTGGAAACGAAATACAGGACGAAACCGGTGGTCACGCCGGCCACCACCCGCCGCATCAGCCCGCCGGAACGCGTATTGGGTTGCAGCGAGAACAAGGCGGCGATCAAAACCATGGCGCAATAAAGGATGGGCGACGAGATCAGCGATTGCAGATACATGCGATGCTTGGGCGCCGAAAATCCCGCCTTCTCGAAAAACCGGATGAACCCCGGCAATTGCCAAAACGACAAGGTCTCGGGCGAGGCGAAATTGTCCTTGACCCGCTCAAGCGTCAACGAGGTCTTCATCCACAAGACGTCGTCGAATTTCGAGGCGACCCCCGCCTGCATGGTCCACACGTTGTTCAAGACGAAATGTCCCGGCTCCAGGCTGGCGGATGTGGCCAGCAGGCGATAGGCGAAATGATCGGGGCGGTCGTAGACGAAAATATGGACGTCTTTCAGTTCCAGCCTCAGCCCGTCTTGGGTGACCTGATCCGAATGCACCACCACCTGGCCGCCGTCATCCAGCCCCTCGCGAAGCCACAACCCCATCTCCGAAACGTCCAGGACCGCACCGCGATTGGTCAGCAGCTCGTCCTGCATGTGCTCGAAACGGGCATACATGGCGGCGCCGATGGGGTTGATCACCGTAATCTCGAATACCCCGAGCGCCATCACCGTGCCCAGGATCGGCACCAGGAACTCCCAGACGGAAATCCCCGCCGCGCGGGCCACCACCAGTTCGTTGGTCCTGGTCAACCGCCAGAACGCCACCATGGCGCCGATCATCACCGCGAACGGCATGACCATGTGCGCCATGTGCGGCATCTTCAGCATCGCCAGGAACAGCACCGCCATCCATCCCGCTTGTTCGTGCCCGGCGGCGCGGCGCGTCAGCTCGATCACGTCGAACAACAAGATCAATCCGACCACCGCCGACAACACCATGGCGAAGGAAATCAGATATTGCTTGGCGATATAGGCTGATAAGATTCGGGAAAGTCGCAAAGGGAACCGTCGCAAAGAACAAGGGGTCTGAAGTATAGTGCGGGAACGACGCGACAGGAATGGAACTTATGGTCAGACTGACAAAAATTTATACCCGCACCGGCGATAAGGGCACCACGGCTTTGGGCGACGGCGCCCGCGTCGCCAAACACGCCATTAGGGTCGAGGCTTACGGAACCGTCGACGAAGCCAATGCCGCCTTGGGACTGGCGCGGCTTTACGCCGATCCTGCGGCGGCCGACATGTTGTCCAGGATTCAAAACGACCTGTTCGATTTAGGCGCCGATCTTTGCGTCCCCATCGCCGCGGGCGAGACGCCCGGAACCGCTTTGCGCGTTACGCCGCCCCAGGTGGACCGGTTGGAACGCGAAATCGACGCCATGAACGAATGCATGACGCCGCTGGCTTCGTTCATCCTGCCGGGAGGCAGCGCCGCCTCGGCCCACCTGCATATGGCCCGCACCATCGTCCGGCGCGCGGAACGGCTGGTTTCCGCCCTTTCCGAAAGCGAGCCCGTCACATCTCACGCCCTGATCTACCTGAACCGGCTGTCCGACCATCTGTTCGTTCTGGCCCGCTTCGCCAACAATCGCGGCAACGACGATATTCTTTGGAAACCGGGAACCAACCGCCAAGATTGACAAGCTTGGTGCCGACAGCCTATTTTGCGCTGCAACAGTTTGATCCAAACGATTCCATCCCAAGGACGAAATGAAGATACTGGTGGGTGTAAAGCGGGTTGTCGACTACAACGTCAAAATCCGCGTCAAAGCAGACAATAGCGGCGTCGAAACCGCCAACGTCAAATTTTCCATGAATCCGTTCGACGAAATCGCCGTCGAAGAGGCCGTGCGGCTTAAGGAAGCAGGCAAGGCGTCGGAAATCGTCGCGGTTTCGCTGGGCTTAGCCGCGTCGCAGGACACCATTCGCACCGCCTTGGCCATGGGCGCCGACCGCGGAATACTGGTGCAAACCGACGTCGAGCTTCAGCCGCTGGCCGTCGCCAAGCTGCTGAAGGCCATCGTCGACAAGGAAAATCCCGCGCTGGTGCTGCTGGGCAAACAAGCCATCGACGACGATTCCAATCAGACCGGCCAAATGCTGGCGGCGTTGCTGGATTGGCCCCAAGGCACCTTCGCGTCGAAAGTCACGGTGACCGGCGACGGCATCGAAGTCACCCGCGAAGTCGACGGCGGCCTTGAAACCGTGGCCCTGACGCTGCCCGCTCTGGTCACCACCGATCTGCGTTTGAACGAACCCCGTTACGCAAGCCTTCCCAACATCATGAAGGCCAAGAAGAAGCAACTGGACGTGATCACCCCGGCCGATCTGGGCGTGGACGTGACCCCCCGTCTGACGACGCTCAAGGTCGAAGAGCCGCCCAAGCGCAAGGCGGGCATCAAGGTCGCCGATGTGGCCGATCTGGTCAGCCGTCTAAGGAATGAAGCGAAGGTGATTCCATGAGCACCCTGGTCATCGCTGAAGTCAACGGCGGTCAACTGAAGCCCGCCACGCTCAACACCGTCGCGGCTGCCGCCGCCATCGGCGGCGAGATTCATGTCCTGATCGCCGACGAGAACGCCGCCGCCATCGCTCCGGCCGCCCAGGCGATCGCCGGGGTCGCCAAGGTGCTGGTGGCCGACAACGCGGCGTTCGCCCACGGTTTGGCCGAACCCGTCGCCGCCTTGGTGGTCGGTTTGGCCGCTGGCTATACCCACATCCTGGCGCCATCCACCACCTTCGGGAAAAACATCCTGCCGCGCGTCGCCGCGCTGCTGGACGTAGCGCAGATTTCCGACATCGTTCGGGTAGTCGCGGCCGACACCTTCGTCCGTCCGATCTATGCGGGCAACGCCCTGGCGACGGTACAATCCTCGGACAAGATCAAGGTTGTCACCGTGCGCGGAACCGGCTTCGATCCCGCAGCCGCCACCGGCGGACAAGCCGCCGCCGAACCGGTATCGATCCCCGTCCTGCCCGGTAAATCCAGGTTCGTGTCGCAGCAACTGGCCAAATCGGAACGTCCCGAACTGACCGCTGCCAAGATCATCGTTTCGGGCGGGCGCGCCATGGGATCGGCGGAAAATTTCCGCCTGATCGAAGAGGTCGCCGACAAACTGGGCGCTGCCGTCGGCGCGTCGCGCGCCGCCGTGGATTCGGGATTCGTTTCCAACGATCTGCAAGTCGGTCAAACCGGCAAGATCGTCGCTCCCAACCTGTATGTTGCGGTCGGCATTTCCGGCGCCATTCAGCATCTGGCGGGCATGTCGGGGTCCAAAGTCATCGTCGCGATCAACAAGGACGAGGAAGCCCCCATTTTCCAGGTGGCCGATTACGGCTTGGTCGCGGATCTATTCCAGGCTCTTCCTCAATTGTCTCAGGAGTTGGACAAGCGGTAACCATTCACAGTTTAACAACGGAGCATGACCATGGTTCAGAAAATCGGAGTTGTCGGCGCGGGACAAATGGGGAATGGCATCGCGCATGTGTGCGCCGTTAACGGATTCGACGTGGTTTTGCTGGATGTGGATAAGGGCCGCCTGGACGCCGCTTTGGCCAACATCGACAAGAACCTGACCCGCCAAGTCGCCAAGGGGAAACTGTCCGAAGCCGACAAGAACGCGGCGCTTGCGCGCATTACCCTTTCGACCGAATACAGCGCGTTCAAGGATCGGGATCTGGCCATCGAATCGGCCACGGAAAACGAACAGATCAAGCGCAAGATATTTACCGAACTGTGCGCCAATCTGCCCGGCGACGCCTTGATCGCCTCCAACACGTCGTCCCTGTCCATCACCCGATTGGGCGCCTCCACCGACCGTCCCGGCAAGTTTATCGGCATGCACTTCATGAACCCGGTGCCGGTGATGCAACTGGTCGAAATCATTCGCGGCATCGCCACTTCGGAGGAAACCTACGAAACGGTTCGCGGAATCGTCCTTAAAATGACGAAGGTCCCGGTAACCGCCGAAGATTTCCCTGCCTTCATCGTCAACCGCATTTTGCTGCCGATGATCAACGAGGCGGTCTATACCCTGTACGAGGGCGTGGGATCGGTCGAGTCCATCGATACCGGCATGAAGCTGGGCGCCAACCACCCCATGGGTCCGCTGGAACTTGCCGATTTCATCGGATTGGATACCTGTCTTGCCATCATGCATGTGCTGTACGACGGCCTGTCCGACAGCAAATACCGTCCCTGTCCGCTTTTGGTCAAATACGTCGAAGCCGGTTGGCTGGGACGCAAAACCGGGCGCGGTTTCTATGATTACACAGGCGAAAAGCCGGTTCCGACCCGTTAACAATCCTGTGGATAAGCTTGTGGAAGAATTGTCGTCAATCGATTCTCCAAAAACAAAACAAGAACAAATCTTGACGTTCGACCGGGAAAGGGCCTAAGCTTAGCGCCCTTTCCTTTCGGTTGGAAACAGCCGTAAATACGCATTTGGTATGGTCCGGAGTCCACGAATGACCCAAATGGCAGCTATCTCTCAGCAAATTTGGGATATGAAATATCGACTAAAATCCCAGGACGGCGCGCCTGTGGACAAAACCGTCGAGGACAGCTGGCGGCGAGTCGCCAAGTCGCTGGCCGGTTCCGAGCAAGAATCAACCATTTGGGAACAGCGGTTTTACGAAGCCATGCAGGATTTTCACTTCCTGCCGGCCGGACGCATCTTGTCGGGGGCCGGAACCGAACGGCGCGTCACCTTGTTCAACTGTTTCGTCATGGGCGACATCGCCGACGACATGGCGGGCATTTTCGAAAACCTGAAGGAAGCCGCGCTGACCATGCAGCAGGGCGGCGGCATCGGTTACGATTTTTCCTCGCTCCGGCCCAAGGGCGCCCCGGTCAAGGGCGTGGGGGCCGACGCCTCCGGCCCGCTGTCGTTCATGGATGTGTGGGACGCCATGTGCCGTACCATCATGAGTGCCGGTTCGCGGCGCGGCGCCATGATGGCGACCATGCGTTGCGACCATCCCGACATCGAGGCGTTCATCGAAGCCAAACAGGAAGCCGGGCGGCTGCGCATGTTCAACCTGTCGGTCCTGGTTACCGACGCCTTCATGGAAGCGGTCCGCACCGACCAGGCCTGGGAGTTGACCTTCAAAGGCACGGTTTACCGTAGTCTGCCCGCCCGCGCCCTGTGGGACAAGATCATGCGGGCCACTTACGCCTTCGCCGAACCGGGCGTGATTTTCATCGACCGCATCAATCGCCGCAACAATCTATGGTATGCCGAAACCATACACGCCACAAATCCTTGCGTTACTGCGGACACTTGGGTACAGACGGACCAAGGGCCCCGGCAAGTGTCCGAACTTGTCGGCCGAGGGTTTGCCGCCGTGGTAAATGGAGCCGCCTGTCCAACCGAACCGAACGGTTTCTTTTTCACGGGACACAAGCCGATCGTCCGTTTGAGCACCGAAGAAGGGTTTAGCCTGCGCCTGACGATGGACCACCCAGTTCGTAAGGTGATGAACAAGACACGTTGGCAAATCCAAACCCAATGGACGCCTGTGCGCGAATTAAGCGTCGGCGACGAGATCATGGTCGGCGATCAACGCGGTTTTCCCGATTGGCCGGGCGCTTTGGGTGAACATCACGGATATCTGATCGGACTGCTGATCGGTGACGGAACCCTGAAATCCGACAAGGCCGTCCTTAGCGTATGGCCAGGGAAGGAAGCGGCCAACGGCGGTCCGGAATGCCCTGGAGGTTTCGGCATTATGGTCCAGGCCGAAAAAGCGGCAAGACTTTTGCCACATCGCAGAGATTTTACCGGCTGGATGCCCGTTCGGGGTCGCGGGGAATACAGGCTTTCCCTGGGCGCGGTGAAAGACCTCGCTTTGTCTCTCGGCCTTTCGCCCGGACACAAATCCATAACATCTGCAATCGAAAAGGAATCAAGCCTGTTTTACCGCGGCTTCCTTCGCGGCCTGTTCGATTGCGATGGGAGCGTTCAGGGAACCCAATCGAAAGGAATCAGCATTCGTCTGGCCCAAAGCGACCTGCCCATGCTGGAAGCGGCGCAACGAATGCTGCTGCGCTTGGGCATCGTCACCCATATTTACGCCAACCGGCGCGCTGCCGGACATCGCCCCATGCCGGACGGGAAGGGCGGAATGAAGGATTATTCCTGCCGCGCTCAGCACGACTTGGTCGTAGGCGGCGAAAATGTCGGGCGATTCGCCGAATTGATCGGATTCGCCGACCGGGACAAAGCAATCAGACTGAAGACGGCGCTGTCGTCTTATCGCCGGAGCTTGAATCGCGAACGGTTCACGGCGACGATTGCCGCCCTGAAGGCCGATGGTCACGCCGACGTCTACGATGTGCGCGTACCCGAAATTCACGCCTTCGACGCCAACGGCTTATCGGTCCACAATTGCGGCGAACAGCCCCTTCCTCCTTACGGAGTTTGCTTGCTGGGATCGGTCAATCTGGCCAAACTGGTCGTCGATCCGTTCGACAAGACCGCCCGCCTGGATATGGATGCGCTGAAATCCATCGTCCGCGTGGCGGTGCGCATGATGGACAACGTCATCGACATTTCGCGCTATCCCCTGCCCGCCCACGAACACGAGGCAAAATCCAAGCGCCGCATCGGATTGGGCGTGACCGGACTGGCCGACGCCCTGATTCAGTGCCGGGTTCGTTACGGAGCCAAGGACGCGGTTCGACTGACCGAATCGTGGATGGCGGCGATCCGCGACGAAGCCTATCTGGCATCCACCGAACTTGCCGCCGAAAAGGGGGCGTTCCCCCTGTTCGACAAGGACAAATATCTCGAGGGCGAATCCGTCAAGGAGCTGCCCGCGCCGATCCGCAAGGCCATCGCCAAACACGGCATTCGCAATGCCCTGCTGACCTCGATCGCGCCGACCGGCACCATTTCGCTGTTCGCCGACAACGTCTCGTCGGGACTGGAACCGGTGTTCAGCTTCCACTATACCCGCATGGTTCTGCAACCCGACGGGTCCCGGCGCGAGGAAGAGGTCAGCGATTACGCCTATCGCCTATTCCGCCGCCTGAAAGGCGAGGACGCCGCCCTGCCCGACTATTTCGTCGACGCCCAGGAACTGACCCCCGCCGATCATCTGGTGATGCAGTCCGCCGTGCAGAAATACATCGACTCGTCCATTTCCAAGACCATCAACCTGCCCGAAAGCATTCCGTTCGATGCGTTCAAGGACGTGTATGCCCAAGCCTATGAATTGGGGTGCAAAGGGTGCACGACCTATCGTCCCAACGACGTCACCGGTTCGGTGCTGTCGGTCAAGAAACCCGGTGAATCGCCCGGCGAACAGGAACCCGTCAGCCATATGGACGCCGGGGCCGTCATCCATCTGACCCAGCCTCTGGACAGGCCCGAGGCGCTTCCCGGCGCCACCTATAAGGTTCGTTGGCCGGAAAGCGACCACGCCATGTACATCACCCTGAACGATATCGTCCAGGACGGACGACGCCGCCCGTTCGAGGTGTTCATCAATTCCAAGAACATGGAGCATTACGCCTGGACCGTGGCCCTGACCCGAATGATCTCGGCGGTGTTCAGGCGCGGGGGTGACGTTTCGTTCGTGGTCGAGGAACTGAAAGCCGTGTTCGACCCCAGGGGCGGACAATGGGTCAGCGGCCGCTATGTGCCGTCGCTGCTGGCGGCCATCGGCGACGTGATCGAGCGTCACATGATCGATATCGGTTTCATGGCCGATCCCAAGGCCGAACGCGAGCCTGCCGACGCCAACGACCGCCGCCGCGTGGTCAATATGGGCAATGCCGCCTTGCGCTTTTGCCCCAAATGCAATCAGCCCGCCTTGCTGCGCTCCGAGGGCTGCGACACCTGCACCTCGTGCGGGTATTCCAAATGCGGATAGACCGTCCGCTATAAGCGAATCCTTATAACGACGGTTGCGCTTCGCGCGTCATAAATTTATCACTTGATCAAAAGGGAAAGTGATGGAGATATCATCCCATGCTTGAGACTTACGAAGCCATCGCCAAAGCCGTCGCGGACCCCAATCGGGTGCGCATTCTTAAACTGCTGGAAGGCGGCGAACTTTGCGTCTGCCAAATCACCGCGGTGCTGGACCAAGCGACCAGCACCATTTCCAAGCAACTGGCGGAACTGAGAAAAAGCGGGATGGTCCAACAACGTCGCAACGGAAAGTGGGTTTATTACCGGTTGGCCGAGCGTGAACTCAATCGTTATGCACGGCACTTTCTTGGCCTTGTCGGCAAACTGCTCAACGACGATCCGACCGTGGGAGAAGACCGACGTCTGTTGGCTTTGGTAAACACCGTTCCCGTCACTGTTCTCTGTCACCAGGGACGAACGGCTCTCGGTCTCGATGCTCAAGCATCCGATGCAACACCCTACTGTGGGAGGTTTCCGTGAGCGAAAAGACATTCAACGTGCTGTTCCTGTGCACCGGCAATTCGGCGCGCAGCGTCATGGCCGAAAGCATCATAAACCGTGTCGGCGGATATAAATTCAAAGGCTTCAGCGCGGGCAGTCATCCAAAGGGATTTCTGCTTCCCGAGGTCGTGGATTTTCTGAAGCGATCGAATTACGACGTGGCTTCGCTTCGTTCGAAATCCTGGGAGGAATTCGCCGTCCCCGGCGCGCCCGAGATGGATTTCGTGTTCACGGTTTGCGACCACGCCGCCAACGAAGTTTGCCCCATCTGGCCCGGCCACCCGATGACCGCCCATTGGGGCGTTCCAGACCCCGCCGAGATTCAGGAGCAGGGCGCGGAACGCGGCCTTAAACTGGCCGAGATTTATCGCATGCTCTACAACCGCATCTCCATCTTCGTCAATTTGCGGATGGAATCGCTGGATAAACTGGCTCTCAAGAAGCGTCTCGACGACATCGGCAAGAACAACGAATGAGCGGCATGGAGACGTCTTGTGTCCGCGCGTCGTGAGTCGATCGCAGCCGAAGCTCCGGGCAAATCCATCGGCTTCTTCGAACGCTATCTAACCGTCTGGGTGGCGTTGTGCATCGTTGCGGGCGTGGCCCTCGGCCATTTTGTCCCCGCCCCCTTCCGTGCCGTCGGACGAATGGAGATAGCCCAGGTCAACCTTCCGGTGGCGGTTCTGATCTGGCTGATGATCATCCCCATGCTGCTGAAGATTGATTTCGCCGCATTGCACCAGGTCAGGGAACACTGGAAGGGGATCGCCGTCACCTTGTTCATCAACTGGGGCGTCAAGCCGTTCTCGATGGCCTTGCTTGGGTATGTGTTCGTCAGCACCTTGTTCCGCCCTTGGCTGCCCGCCGACCAGATCGACAGCTACATCGCCGGTCTGATTTTGCTGGCGGCGGCGCCTTGCACCGCCATGGTGTTCGTATGGTCCGATCTGACCGGCGGAGAACCGCATTTCACCTTGTCCCAAGTGGCGCTGAACGACCTGATCATGGTTTTCGCGTTCGCCCCAATCGTCGGGCTGTTGCTGGGGCTGTCGTCGATCACCGTGCCCTGGGACACTCTGCTGCTGTCCGTCATGCTGTACATCGTCGTACCGGTCGTCGTTTCGCAGATTCTGCGCAAAGCGGTTTTGGCGAACGGTCCCGCTGCGCTGACAAAGACCTTGAAGACGCTGGGACCGCTGTCGCTGGCGGCGCTGCTGACCACGCTGGTGCTGCTGTTCGGCTTTCAGGGCGAACAAATCATCGCCCAGCCCCTGATCATCCTGATGCTGGCCGTTCCGATCACCATTCAGGTCTATTTCAACAGCGGCTTGGCCTATCTGCTCAACAAACGGCTGGGGGTCGCCCACTGCGTCGCCGGACCGTCCGCCCTGATCGGCGCCAGCAATTTTTTCGAACTGGCCGTCGCCGCCGCCATCAGCCTGTTCGGTTTCCAGTCGGGCGCCGCTCTTGCCACGGTGGTGGGCGTGCTGATCGAGGTGCCGGTAATGTTGTCCGTCGTGAAGATCGTCAATTCATCCAAAACTTGGTATGAAGGCGGGACCCGCAAGACGATAACGCCCCCACTGTAAAAGTGCGCGACCGAACAGACTGGACCGCGGTGAACGCAGGAGAAAATCATGATGAAACTTGAAGTCTACGATCCCGCCATGTGCTGCTCGACCGGCGTGTGCGGCCCCGAAGTCGATCCGGCACTGGTACGATTCGCAGCCGATTTGCAGTGGTTGGCCGAACAGTCCGTCACCGTTCAACGTTACAACCTAAGCCAGGAACCCCAGGCGTTCGCCGCAAATCCGGCGATCGTCAAGGAAATGGAAGCAGGCATGGATCGTCTGCCCATCATTGTCCTTGATGGCCGTATCGTTTCGACAGGCGTCTATTTATCGCGGGATCAATTGGCGCGAAAACTCGGTCTTGGGTCCACCGAAGCGGCAAAACCCGCTGGATCCTGTTGTTCTTCGAAATCGGGCTGCTGTTCATGACCTTGCCCGTTGCCGACACCCGCTATTTGTTCTTCACAGGCAAGGGCGGGGTCGGCAAAACGTCGCTTTCCTGCGCCACCGGCTTGGCATTGGCCGAAGCCGGAAAAAAGGTTTTGATCGTCAGCACCGACCCGGCTTCCAATCTGGATGAAGTTCTGGGCGCGGATTTGGCGGCGGCGCCGACGCCGATCCCAAATGCGCCGGGTTTATTCGCTTTGAACATCGACCCCGAGGCGGCCGCCCATGCCTATAAGGAGCGTATGGTCGGTCCCTATCGAGGCGTTCTTCCGGCGGCGGCCATCGCCAGCATGGAAGAGCAATTCTCGGGTGCATGCACCGTTGAAATCGCCGCCTTCGACGAATTCGCCAAATTGCTGGGCGATCCGAATGCAACGGGGGATTTCGATCATGTCATTTTCGATACCGCGCCAACCGGTCACACGCTCCGCCTGTTGACATTACCGTCCGCATGGACCGACTTCATCGCCTCCTCGACCGGCGGCGCATCGTGCCTGGGTCCTTTAGCGGGACTTGAAAAGCAAAAGGCGCTTTACGCCGCCACCGTCGCGCAACTATCCAACCCTTCGACGACCACCGTGATCCTGGTGGGCCGACCCGAACGGTCCGCCCTGCGCGAGGCCGAACGAACCCGGAAAGAATTGGTCGACCTTGGCGTAACCAATCTGCGGCTGGCGCTGAACGGCATTTTCACCGCACTCCGCCCGGGCGACCCCGTCGCCGACGCCATGACCGCCCGAGGCAGGAACGCCCAGCTCGACATGCCGAAGGCTTTGGCCGATTTGCCAAGAACCGCGACGCCGTTCGTGCCCGCCGGCACCGTAGGTCTGGATGCCCTTCGCGCCTTGAGTTCCGACAGGCCGACAGCGCCGTTGCCCGTTGCAGCCGCGAATACCGCCGCGAACATGCCGGGCGGCCTTGACCCGCTGATCGATCAAATCGCCGCCGCGGGACACGGCGTCGTCATGACCCTGGGCAAGGGCGGGGTCGGCAAAACCACAATCGCCGCCGCCATTGCCGTATCGCTTGCCCGCGGCGGCCATCGCGTCGTTCTGTCGACGACCGACCCCGCCGCCCATGTCGCCGCCGCCGTCGAGGAATCCGTCCCCGGATTGACAATCACCCGGATCGACCCGGAGCGAGAGGTTGCGAACTACCGGGACGAGGTTCTCGCCAAAGCCGGAAAAAATCTCGATGCGGCGGGACGCGCCATGCTGGAAGAAGACCTCCGCTCTCCTTGCACCGAGGAAATCGCGGTCTTTCGCGCCTTTGCCCGCACCGTCGAAGATGGCAAGGACCAATTCGTGGTGCTGGACACCGCTCCGACCGGACATACCATCCTGCTGTTGGATGCCGCCGAATCGTATCACCGCGAAGTCATGCGCACCCAGGCCGATATGCCCGAGGCCGTTCGCAAATTGCTGCCAAGGCTGCGCGATCCGGATTTCACCAAAGCCCTGATCGTGACCCTGCCCGAAGCAACCCCGGTTCACGAGGCGGAACGCCTGCAACGGGACTTGGCGCGAGCCGGCATCGAACCGTTCGCATGGGTCGTCAACCAAAGCCTTTTGGCCAGCGGAACCGAAGACCCGTTGCTGGTTCAGCGCGGTCAATACGAAATCCCGTTCATTGATCGTGTCTTTGCCGATCTTTCGCCAAGAACTGCCGTGATACCTTGGCGGACCGCAATGGATGGATGAACGAATGAACGTGACGAACTCACCCGTCGGCCAGCGCTTGGATCGCTGGCTGTTTTTCGCCCGGATTTTCAAAAGCCGGTCACTGGCCCAATCGGCCATCGCGGAAGGCCGGGTTTGGGTCGAGGGCAGAACGACCCTGAAAACCGCCGATACCGTCAAACCCGGCGACAAGATCGTGGTGGCTTTGGGCGCCAGACATCGCTGGCTGACCGTGCTTGATCCCGGCGTCCGCCGAGGTCCGGCATCCGAAGCGCAGACTTTGTACCGGGAAGAATCGGACGCAAACGCAACGCCCGTGTGACTACTCAATCCAATCGACCAGATGGTGGCTAAGAGCGCCGGCGCGATGTTCGGGAATGGTGCGCCCGCGGATTGACCGACCCGCCTTGTGAACGCTGTCGCGATCGCCGGTGATCAGCGGATGCCAATCGGGCAAGTCCCGATGTTCGGCCAGCAGACGATAGGCGCAGGTTTTGGGCAGCCAATAGAATCGTCCGACATCGTCCGCTTCCAGTTTGACGCAATCGGGCACATAGTCCCAACGGTTCGGGTAATCGCCGCAACGGCAGGTATCGGCATCCAGCAACCGACAGGCCACGTTGGTGTAAAGGGCGGCGGTCCCGTCCGGATCTTCCAGTTTGTGCAGGCAGCATTTACCGCAACCGTCGCACAACGATTCCCATTCCTGCTCGGTCATTTGCCACAGGGTTTTGGTTTTCCAGAATTCCTTAACCCTGGTGGTGGGACAGGAAGAAGTTGCGGACATTGGGATAGATTTCCTCGCGCCAGCGTCTGCCGTTGAACATGCCGTAGTGGCCGACGTGCGGCTGAAGATAATGGCGGCGCTTGGTATTGGGAAGAGAAGAACAAAGACGATGGGCCACTTCGGTCTGACCGACGCCGGTAATATCGTCTTTTTCGCCTTCCAACGTGCACAATGCGGTCTTGGCGATCGCCTCGGGACGCACCGGACGGCCGCGCCACGTCAACCGCCCATCGGCCAAATGCTGTTCGAGAAACACTTTCTGAATGGTGTCCAGATAGAACTCGGCGGGCAAATCCATCACCGCCAGATATTCGTCGTAGAATTTACGGTGATCGATCGCCGAATCGCCGTCGCCTTTGACCATGTTGGTGAACAAGCCGATATATTCTCCCACATGGCGTTCCAAATTCAGGCTCATGAATCCTTGCAACTGCATGAAACCGGGATAAACCCGCCGTCCGCGTCCGGGATGGTTGAACGGAACCACGCCGATGACGTTGCTTTCGAACCACGACAAGCTTTTGTCGCCGGCAAACGTATTGACTTTGGTGGGATTGATGCGGGTATCGATGGGACCGCCCATGATCGCCAAGGACCGGGGTTGACGAGGATCGTCGTCCTCGGCCATCAGCGCCACCGCCGCCAAGGACGGAATGCCGGGCTGACACACCGCCAGCACATGAACGTCCGGACCAAGCATGCGGAAAAATCGCAGCAGATAATCCACGTAATCGTCCAGACTGAACCGTCCGTCGATCAGCGCCACGTCGCGGGCATTGTGCCAATCGGTGATGTAAACATCGTGGTCGGCCAGCAAGGTTTGAATGGTTCCGCGCAGCAAGGTCGCCCAGTGCCCCGACATGGGAGCGACCACCAGCACCTTGGGATAGGCTCCGTCATCCTCGACGCCCGCTCGTTCGAAATGAAGCAGCGTGCAGAACGGCTCGACCGCTATGGGAACCTCGCGAATCTGGGTTTCCCTGCCTTTTACCGTAACGCTCTTGATGCCGAACGAGGGCTTGTCGAAGCGCCGCATCGTCCGTTCCAAAACTTCCGCCCCGGCGGCGACGGTGCGTCCGAACCCGGTATAGGCCATGGGAACCAGCGGATGGCTGTAAACGGTTTGCATCGCCTCGGCAAAAAGTCGTACCGGAGCGATGGCTGTGTAATGGAACTCATGGAACTGATAAAGCATGGCGATTTCCCGTTACACTGAATTATTTGAGATGAACATTCTATGACGGAATGTCTTAATTTTTAGCGACGACACCGAGAAAAATTGACATTGATCAAGCAATCGAAGCCCGGCGTCTGGTTTGCTGCATCGCAACATTTCCTGTCTACATCATCTTTATTCTAAAGGCAATCCGCTTATGAAGAAATCATACTTTCTGCGGATATCAAGTGAACGAACGAACCAGAAACCGCCCCAACCGCACATCCCGCGCTGCACAATTTTTCGCCTTTGGCGGTGAATGACAAGAACAATTCCACCCCTTGATTGAATATCTCTTCCGCGTAATGAAACTCGTGGCCGCGAAACCCGGCTCCCGCTCGCCCCAACGGCGTCCGATCCGCCAGCTTTACCCGTCGATAGCCCAGATGGCGTTGGGCGTTTTCCATGCTGGTAACCACGGGAAGCAGCCCGATCATGGCATGACTGGTCCCGGATTTATCGACAATGGCCTGCCCAAGCGTCATGTACCCGCCGCATTCGCCATAGACGAACGCGCCCCGCCGGGCCGCTCGTTGGACGCCCGATTTGAAGAGTGCGTTTCCGGCCAGAACCGCCGCCGACAATTCGGGATAACCGCCCGGCAAATAAACCGCGTCGCATTGTTCCGGCGGCGGTTGATCCGCCAGCGGCGAGAACGGTGCGATCTCGGCTCCTTGCCGCCGCCAATCGACCAGCAGATCGTCGTAGACGAAAGCGAACGCCTCGTCCCTGGCCACGGCAATTCTTTGACCCAGCGGCGGCAAGGCAACGGCGGAACCGGGGAGAAGCTTGGACGCTTCCGCCAGACACCGCAGGCGGTCGATATCCAAATGCCGGGTCATCATGGCGGCGGCGGCGGCGATGAAGGATGCCAAATCGGGATGTTCCGCCGCCTGAACTAAGCCCAGATGGCGAGAAGGAACGGCCAATGCGGGAACATGGGGCAGGAACCCCAACACCTCCACATGGGGACAGTATTGGGCCATGGCCCGCTCGATCATGGCGCGATGACGGTCGCTGCCGACCCGGTTGAAAATAGCGCCCGCGATCAAGCAGGTCCTGGACAGACCGGCAAATCCGGCGACGACCGCCGCCGCCGACCCCGCCATCCGCGCCGCGTCCACCACCAAGATCACCGGCCAGCCGGTCGCCGCCGCGATTTGGGCGGTGGAGCCGTCGTTGTCGCCGGAAGCAACATCGGCCCCGTCGAACAGCCCCATCACTCCTTCGCAAATCACCAAGTCGCAATCCGTCGAAACTCTGCCGACACGCGCCGCCAGGACCCCCTCGGACATGGCCCAGCCGTCCAAGGTGACCCCTGGCCTGCCGGTGGCCGCGGCATGAAACGCGGGGTCGATGTAATCCGGGCCGACCTTGGCGGAACGGACCGACAGCTTGCGGCCGCGAAACGCCGCCATCAGCCCCAAACTGACCAGCGTCTTGCCGCTTGCCGACGACGGCGCCGCGATTATCAGTCCTCCGGCGGTCATGTCAGATGGCGGCGCAGATCCTCGGCAATCTGATCCACCGTGGTCTTGGGACCGTAATGGGCCAAATAGCCGCCGTCGGCCCCCATCAAATACAGGATCGAGGAATGATCCATGGAATAGGACTTCTCGTCCGTTCCGGGAATCTTGGCGGCATAGACTCGATAGGCCTTCTTGGCTTGCTCGACCTGTTCGGGTGTTCCGGTCAATCCGACGATCTGGGGATGGAACGCCGCCGTATAGGGTTTCATCACCTGGGGGGTATCGCGCTCGGGATCGACGGTGATGAACAGCGCGGCCACGTTGTTGCGCTGCTCGGGGGTCAATGCGTCCAGCGCCTTGGCCACCACCCCCAATTCGGTGGGGCAAACGTCCGGACAGAAGGTGTACCCGAAATAGACCAGCATCAATTTGCCGCGAAAGTCCTGGTCGGTAACTGTCTTGCCGTCGCCATCCTGCAAACTGAATGGTCCGCCGACGGCGACTTGGGATTCGGCCCCGGACTCGTGGTCCCCATGCGCGCCATGGTCGCCGCCCATCAGGAGCAGTCTGCCGCCGACCAGGGCCGCCACCAAGGCGATGCCGAATATGAACCAAACCGGACGGTTGGAGGATTTGCGTCTGCGTCGTCTCATCGGGTTGCCCCTCCTTCAAAAAGTTTCGCCATCATGGTGACCGCCAATCCTCCCAAAAACGCTCCGTTGGCCAACAGCAGCCACGGTGCGATCGCCAGCGCCGATTTGCGCCACATTCCCGCCGCCACCTGCCCGGCCACGCCCGTGACCACCAAGGACGGCACCGTGCCCAAGGTAAACACCGCCATGCCCAAGGCTCCCGCCGACGCGCTGCCCAAGGCGGCGGCGCTCGACAAAGCGGCATACAGCAACCCGCACGGAATGAACCCCAAAACCACGCCCAAGCCGTAGCCGCGAAAACCAACCGGGTTTTCGAACAGGACGCGGGCCTTGGCCGTCACCAGACCGGCCCATCCGGCTTCCCGTCCCCAAACGGGCCATCCCCTATCGGGCGCGAAGGCCTTGCCGATCTTGGGAAACGCCACCGTCGTGACGGTCAGTGCCGCCCCCCCCAGCAGAACGACCGAAAGCCATTGCAGCGCCATCCCGCCGCCGGACACGCGCCCCGCCATTCCGGCGGCAAGCGCTCCCAGCAATCCGTAGGTGGTCATCCGTCCCAAATGATAGGGCAGCAGCGCCGCACCGGTCAGCCGACGCCATTCGGCCATGCGATCGATGGAAACGGTTTCCAAACGCGCCCCCACCTGAGCCAGAACGAACGGTCCGCACATCCCGGCGCAGTGCGTGACGCTTCCGACCACGCCGGTCAGAAACAGCCCCGTCAGGACGCCCCAATGATCCAAAACCGCGCCTCGACATGTGGCATAGCTTTGCGAGAACAGATCGATCAGCGCGGGCATCCGATGCTATGGCCTCCACCAATTCAGGGTGTCGCGCAAAGCAACCACCGGCCCCACCACCAGCATGGCGGGAGGGGGGGGAGCATGAATCGCCACCGCCGCCGTCACCTGCCCCAGGGTGGACTCGATCACCATTTGATCGGGAGTGGACGCCTTGCTGACAATGGCGACCGGTTCATCGGCGGGCCTGCCCGCCGCCAGCAAATGTTCGACCAGCCGGTCCAACTGCCGAAGCGCCATGTAGAACACCAGCACCGGAGCGCCGCGCGCCAGCGAATCCCAATCCACGCCGCTGGGCAGATTGCCGTCCTGGCCGTGACCGGTCACGAACGCCACCGCCGAATTCATGTCGCGTTGAGTGGTGGGAATGCCCGCATAGGCCAATCCGCCCACGCCCGCCGTCACCCCCGGCACCACGCGGAACTTGACGCCCGCCGCGGCCAACGCCATCGCCTCGTCGGCGCCGCGCCCGAACACGAACGGATCGCCGCCTTTCAAACGCAACACCCGATACCCCTGGCCGGCCAACGCCACCAGCCGGGCGTTGATGTCGGTCTGCTTGGGGCTTTCATGCCCACCGCGCTTGCCCACCGATTCGATCTTGGCGTCGGGTCCGGCCATGGCCAACACGCCGGGCCCCACCAAAGCGTCGTGCACCACCCAGTCGGCATGGCGCAAGGCATGCCGCGCCAGCAAGGTGATCAATCCGGGATCGCCCGGCCCGGCTCCCACCAGCCACACGGTCCCGGCCTCGAATTCGGGTAAAAAGGATGTCGTCTCGTTCATGTGGGCGATCTTAGCACGCGACCATGGTCCTTGGCATAGAGTCGAGAGTCAAAAAAATCCTCGTGGCCCAGCACCCGGCCCACCATGATCAACGCGGTTCGGGAAATTTTACCGGCGGAAGCTTTGCCGGCGATGTCGCCCAGCGCCCCCGTCAGGATGGTCTGGTCGGGCCAACTGACCCGATAGGCCACCACCGCCGGGCAATCGGCGCCGTAAAAGGGTATCAGCCGATCGACCACCCAGGACAGATTGGCCGCCGACAAATGCAGGACCAAGGTCGCGCCGCTGGCGGCCAAGGTCGCCAGATCCTCGTTGGGCGGCATCGGCGAGGAATTGGTCGAGGTGCGGGTCAGGATCACCGACTGGGCGATGCCGGGCAAGGTCAGTTCCCGTTTCAGGGCGGCGGCGGCGGCGGCGAAGGCGGGCACGCCCGGCACCACCTGATAGTCGATCCCCAGACCGTCCAGCCTGCGCATCTGCTCGGCGATGGCGCCGTAAAGCGAGGGATCTCCGGAATGGACGCGGGCCACATCCAAACCGTCCCGGTGGGCCGTATCGATTTCATCGACGATCTGGTCCAGGGTCAGCGGCGCGGTATCGATCACCCGCGCGCCCGGGGGCGCTTCCGCCACCACTTCCTTGGGCACAAGCGACCCGGCATACAGCACCACCGGACATCGCCTGATCAGATTAAGGCCGCGCACGGTGATCAAATCCGGCGCGCCCGGACCGGCTCCGATAAAATGGACCGTCATAGCCAGCCCGCCACGGCGGCGGTGGCGCCCTCGCCCTTTATCTTGCCGACCAGCAGGCGGCCCTTTTCCCCGACCGAGGCCAGAGCCGCCGCCTCGGCGACTCCGTGGCAGCCGGTCAGCGAAAAAACGGTTTCGGACGGATTGGCCAGCCGGGGGGTTTCCGCCTCCAGCCGCGCGGCGGAGTAAAAGCGCATTTTCACCGCCCACAGCGCCGCCAGATCGCACAACGCGGATTCATCGGATTTAAGATCGATCGAGGCGATCGTTCCCACGTCGGCGGGGGTAAGCCCGGCGTCGGCCAAGGCGGCAAGCGCCACCTGCTCCACGGCCCCAAGGCCGCATCCCCGATCGCATCCCAATCCCAACGCCACTCGTTTCATACCCGGACTATAATGGACGGACCTGCGCCGAGCAATCCACAAGCGCCGATAAATGCCAAGCGACGCCGGTTGACGCCCGGCCCTCGCCGCTTCATTGTCAGGAAATGATTCCCGCCGCCCTGATCCTGTCCGTCGGTTTGCTTGGCGACGCCGCCTTGGGCGAGATGGGACCGCTGTTCCGCGCGGTTCCCCATCCGGTAGTCCTGGCGGGCAACGCCATCGGCTGGCTGGACAAGCGCCTTAACCGCCCCGGACGCGACGCCCGCGTCCTGCGCAGGCGAGGTATCGCCGTCGCCGTTCTGCTGACGTCCCTCGCCGCCGCCATCGGTTTCTATGTGCATCTGGCGGCGCTGGTGCTGCCCTACGGCTGGGTGGCCGAGGCATTCTGCATCGCCGTCCTGGTTGCGCAAAAAAGCCTGTTCACCCATGTGCGCGACGTCGCCAAAGCCCTTAAGACCGGCGGCGTCGAACAGGGGCGCCCAATGGTCGCCCGCATCGTCGGACGCGATGTCGCCGCGCTGGACCGGCACGGCATCGCCCGCGCCGCCATCGAAAGTCTGGCCGAGAACTTCGCCGACGGCGTGGTCGCGCCGGTGTTCTGGTACGTGCTGCTGGGCCTGCCCGGCCTGTTCGGCTACAAAATGCTGAACACCCTGGACAGCATGATCGGCTACCGCAACGCGCGCTATCTGTATTTCGGCTGGGCCTCGGCCCGGCTCGACGATTGGGCCAATCTGGTTCCCGCCCGGCTGGCCGGTCTGATCGTCGTGCTGGCGGTGACGTTTACACCCGGCGGCAATCCGGTCAAGGCGCTGGGCACCATGAGAACCGATTCCGGCAACCATCCCTCGCCCAATTCCGGCTGGCCCGAGGCGGCCATGGCGGGCGGATTGGATCTGGCGTTGGGCGGACCGCGCACGTATCAGGGCGGCATCGTCGAGGGCCAGTGGATCGGCAAGGGCCGCGCCATGGCCGACGCGGGCGACATAGACCGCGCCCTGATCGCCTTCGCCGCCGCCTGCCTGATCAATGCCGGTCTCGCCGTCGAGGCGCTAAAGTTTTTTTAAAGCCCGTCGCTTCTTAACAGATGCTCCAGGGTCAAGATTTAATGCGGACGCGGCGGACGGTAAGACCGTCGGCGGCCGATTCCGTTTCAGCCGGATGGGCTCCGGCTTTTCATCCCATGGACAGACCCGCCGAGTTGAGGCAGTATTGCCACCGGTAGTCTTTGGGTTTAGTCCTGAGGGCCAATGTCCAGCAGGGGGCCATGGACTGGGATAAATTACGGGTCTTCCATGCCGTTGCAGAGGCGGGAAGCTTTACCCATGCGGGCGAAATACTGAACTTAAGCCAGTCGGCGGTCAGTCGGCAAATCAGCGCTTTGGAAGAAAGTCTGAATTTGCCCCTGTTCCACAGACACGCCCGCGGCTTGATTCTAACCGAACAAGGGGAACTGCTTCACAAAACCGCCCGCGAGATTTTCTCGAAACTGGCCATGGCCGAGGCCTTGCTAAGCGAAAGCCGCGAGCGGCCGACCGGCCCGCTGAAGGTCACGACCACCATCGCTTTCGGGTCGATTTGGCTGACCCCCCGCATCAAGGAGTTTCTCGAGCTTTATCCCGATATCGAGGTTTCTTTGTTCCTGCTCGACGGCGAATTGGATTTGGCCATGCGCGAAGCCGACGTGGCCATTTGGATGCTGCCGCCCAAACAGGAGGATTTGATCCAGCGCCATCTGCTGTCCATGCGCTTCAATGTTTACGCGGCGCCGGATTACATCAAGCGGCGGGGCATGCCCAAGACCGCCGAGGAACTGGACGATCACAGCATCATCATCTACGGCGACAACACCCGTTTCTCGCCGCCCTTTCCTACCGCCAACTGGTTGCTGGAGGCAGGCGCCAGCCCGGCCAAACCGCGCCGCCCGGTGTTGGAGGTCAACAATATCTACGGAATCTACCGTGCCGTGCGGTCGGGCTTGGGTATCGCCGCCTTGCCCGACTATATGAGCAGGGAAGCCAATACCCTGGTGCATATCCTGCCCGAATTGACCGGCCCCAAGATGGACGCCTATTTCGTCTATCCCGACGAATTGCGCCATTCCAAGCGCATCACGGTATTCAGGGATTTTCTTTTGCACAAGATTCAAGAAGACCAATAAATCAATCAGACATGCGATTCGCGCATAGCGCTTAGGCGAAATTGACGTTGGTGAAATAACGCCAACTCCGCTAACTTTCACTCACGCCGATTACGGCACGGAATTCGACGGCCCTTCAGTCGTCGGCTATCGAGCCCAGCGCTCGGTTATGTGAGGGTCTTTCTTGATCCTGCGTCCTTGGACGCGAAGCCTCCCTGTTTGACTGCCCCCTGGTTCGCCAGGGGGCTTTTTTTGTCTTGCGCTGCGCCAAGCAAGGAGCTAGGACGCATGAAAGATTGACGGAGATTGTTTCATGACGGCCCAGTCGGTTTTGGTTGAACGGGTAGACGCGCTAAAGGGAACACGAGTCTTATGCGTCGGCGACGCCATGCTGGACCGGTTCATTTACGGCACGGCGGATCGGATTTCGCCCGAGGCTCCCATCCCGGTTCTGCGGATCGAACGCGAGGAATCCATGTTGGGCGGCGCCGGAAACGTGGTTCGCAACATGGTCGCGGCAGGAGTTCTTCCGACCTTCATTTCGGTGGTGGGCAACGATCTGGCCGGGCGCGAAGTGGCCCGTCTGGTTTCCGAACACGAGGCCATAGACCCCTGTCTGGTGGTGGAAACCGGCCGCCAGACCACCATAAAAACGCGCTACTTCGCATCGTCCCAGCAGTTGCTAAGGGCCGACGCCGAAACCACGCAGGCGCTGACCGATGAAACCATCGCGCAAATTCTGACCCATTGCGAAACCATCGTCCCCCAGGTTTCCGCCTTGGTTCTGTCCGATTACGGCAAGGGCGTTCTGACCCCCGACGTGTGCAAGACGCTTATCGCCTTGGCGCGCGCTCGGGGCATTCCGGTGGTGGTCGATCCCAAAGGGGTGGATTGGAGCAAATATGCCGGGGCGACGATCATCACCCCCAATCGCAAGGAATTGTCCGAGACCACCCTGATGAACGCCCATGACGACGCCACGATCGTCGAGGCCGCCCGCAAGGCGATCGACGCTTGCGGCGTCGACGGGATTCTGGCCACCCGCAGCCAAGACGGCATGACGCTGGTCATGAAGGATTCCGAACCGGATCACATGCCCGCCATCGCCCGCGAGGTTTACGACGTATCGGGAGCGGGCGACACGGTGGTGGCCATGATGGCGGGATTGCTGGGATCGGGGGCCAGCGCCGTCGAAAGCGCACGCATCGCCAACGTGGCGGCGGGTATCGTGGTCGGCAAGATCGGCACGGCGGTGGCCTATTCCGACGAGATCGTGGTCGCGCTCCATCACGGCGACCTGTGGACCGGGGAAGCCAAGATCGCCGGTGTCGTAGCCGCCAGCGGCATCGTCGAAGATTGGCGCAAGAAGGGCGCCAAGATCGGTTTCACCAACGGCTGCTTCGACCTGCTTCATCCCGGTCATGTGACCCTGCTTGCCCAGGCCAAGGCGACCTGCGACCGGCTGGTGGTCGGGTTGAACTCCGACGCCTCGGTTTCGCGTCTGAAAGGCCCCACCCGCCCCGTCCAATCCGAAGCCGCGCGCTCGACCGTGCTGTCGGCCCTGTCGACCGTCGACTTGGTGGTGATCTTCGGCGAGGACACTCCGCTGGAATTGATCAAGGCGTTGCGTCCCGACGTTCTGATTAAAGGCGCTGATTACACCGTAGATACCGTGGTGGGCGCCGATCTGGTTCAAGGTTGGGGCGGACGCGTGGCATTGGTCGATCTGGTCGACGGCCACAGCACCACCAATACCGTGCGAAAAATCGGCGCCTTGAAATGAGCAAGAAGCCCAAGCTGACGCAATTGGGCCAAGCCGCAGCAAGAGCCGCGTCGCCGGATCAGGCGGCAATCGAGACTGTCGCCAACCCCCATCCCGACACGCTTTATCTGGCTCGGTTCGCCGCGCCGGAATTCACCTCGCTGTGCCCGGTTACCGGCCAGCCGGATTTCGCCCATCTGGTCATCGATTACGCGCCGGGTCCGCTGCTGATCGAAAGCAAGTCGCTAAAATTGTTTCTGGGCAGCTTCCGGGAACATGGCGCTTTTCACGAGGATTGCACCCTTTTTATCGCCAAACGTCTGATCAAGGCGGCTAAACCGGTATGGTTGCGCATCGGCGGCTATTGGTATCCGCGCGGCGGCATTCCCATCGACGTATTTTGGCAAAGCGGGCCCGTTCCCGACGGGTTGTGGGTTCCCGACCAGGGGGTGCCCCCCTATCGCGGACGCTAATGAAAGACGCCATTCGACGTCAGGCGCGAACGCTTGGCTTCGACGACGTCGGATTTGCCGGGGCGGACGGATTGCCCCAGTGGCGCGGCGATCTCGGTCGATGGCTCGATCTCGGCCGTCACGGCCAGATGCAGTGGATGGCCGAAACCGTCGACCGCAGAATATCGCCCAAAGCCCTGTGGCCGGACTGCAAAAGCGTGGTGACGCTGGCCTTGTCCTATGCCCCGGCTTACGATCCTCTGGCCTTGCGCGACCGGCCCGAATTGGGCGCGATCAGCGTCTATGCCCGGGGCCGGGATTATCACGACATCGTAAAACCCAAACTGAAGACCCTTGCCCGCTGGATAGTCAATGACTTAGGAGGCGATGTTAAAGTATTCGTCGATACCGCCCCGGTCATGGAAAAGCCGCTTGCGGCAAGTTCGGGATTGGGCTGGCAGGGCAAACACACCAATCTGCTTTCTCGCCGCTTGGGCAATTGGTTTTTCCTGGGCGAAATCTTCACCACGCTGGAATTGCCCCCCGACCCGCCCGAAACCGATCATTGCGGCACCTGCCGCCGCTGCGAAACCGCCTGCCCCACCGGGGCGCTGGCGGAAGGACAAATTGATGCCAGACGGTGCGTCAGCTATTTGACCATCGAACACAAGGACCACATCGACCGCGATTTGCAGCCGCTGATGGGCAATCGCATCTACGGCTGCGACGATTGCCTAGCCGTCTGCCCCTGGAACAAATTCGCCCATGCCAATCGCCAACCTGCTTTCGATCCGCGCGCCGAACTGATGGCGCCGCGATTGGCCGATCTGGCCCGTTTGGACGATCCAGGATTCCGGGAGGTGTTCGCAGGCTCGCCGATCAAGCGGATCGGACGAGACCGCTTGGTCAGAAACGTGGTTATCGCCATAGGCAACAGCGGCCTGCCCGACATGATTTCCGAAGTGGAGCGGCGACTGGAAGACGAATCGCCCTTGGTCCGCACCGCCGCCGCCGCCGCGCTGGAACGGTTGGGGGCGACGAGGTAGAAAAATCACGGAGGGATGTAAAGGGAGGACTCGTCCTCCCTTTGAAACCCACCACTATTTTTTGGGTAGGTACTTTGGAGTGACCCCCTCTCTCCGATCAATAGGCCTCACTCGCCATCGCACCAGCCTTGCTTGTGACCGCCGTCGTAAGGGCGCGCCAGACCGGATTTAAGCAGAAGCCCTGATAAATCCTGGCCACCCGCGGTGATCAGCCGAGCGACCACCCGCCGTCCGTATTTATCATACGTCACATCCATCAGCGTCACCGCGCCACCCTCGGGCAACAGTCTGGAGACATAATCGGCGGCCTTTTGCGCCATGCCCCGTTCATAGTCGCAATGGGCGTGCATTTCGGCGGTATCGACGCCGTTCAAACGGACATAGGTGTCGACCTCCTGCCCCAGCCAAATGCGGGCGCGAACCCGCACGGTGTCGCCGTCCACCACATACAGCACGCGGGCGGGAACCGGACCGGGAATGGGGTCGTCCACCGGTTCCCTCGCCAGAACGGGCGAAACGAAAATCAATACGGCCAGTAACACTCTGTTTACCATGGCGCCTTACCATATTCACGATATGTTCTCAATTTGCGCCGGTCCGCGACGAAAGTCAACACCTGTGCGATAAATCAGTGCCGCAATATACACTCTATGGGGGTGTGACGCCTGTTCGCGCTTGTGCGGGGCCATGACCTCGGATAATCCTTTGGGGAGTTCTGATTTGCTATGGATTTTCCTGTGACCATTCATCGCGGACATGCGGCCTTTGCCCATGATTTGATCATGGCGGCGCTGTCTTTCGTTCTGGCGCTATACTTGCGGCTGGGCGATGGACTGATGCCGTACTGGGACGTCCGCCAGGATATCCTGGCGGCGCTCGGTTTCGCCGTGATCGCTGGCGTCACCTTGTCCACGGGCCACATGTACAAGGGCGTATGGCGCTATGCCTCGGTCCGCGATTTGGTGTCGCTGGTGCG
>Ga0316222_1000925_pt1 | contig 39794 bp, 35 predicted proteins | sample TBH18011metaG_FD_206008 | JGI IMG/M metagenome (GOLD analysis project Ga0316222, IMG submission 206008) | Freshwater microbial communities from Trout Bog Lake, Wisconsin, USA - TBH18011 | ecosystem: Environmental > Aquatic > Freshwater > Lake > Hypolimnion/Profundal zone | place: USA: Wisconsin... | reverse complement strand
GCCGATCTCCAACACCATCATCGCCGCGCACAGCACAATCACCGCCCAGGTGCGACGCTCGTTGCGGGCGTGCGATTCGCCAAGAAAGCTGTGGCTATGACCCTTCATGTTCCCCTCGCACCCTACCGGCGCATTATTCGCTGCTACGTCGGCGGGTTGGCTCAGGGAGAGGCGGAATTTCGTCCTCGGGCGGTTCCAGCGCACGCAGCAGCGCATCGCGCAGCGGCACAAGTTTGCGCTCGTTCTCCACCTTCATGCCGAACACGTCTTTCACATAGAACACGTCCACCGCCCGCACGCCGTAGGTGGTCACATGGGCAGAGGCGATTTGCAGACCGGCATCGCTGATCGCTGCCGTCACGTCATGCAACAGACCCGGACGGTCGCGACCGTTCACTTCCAGCACCGTATGGGTGTTGGAGGCACGATTATCGATCACCACGCGCGGCGGCACATGAATGGCCCGCATGCGGCGGCCCATCACCGAGTTGGACGCCTTGCGGATCTCAGACGACAGCTTCAACCGCCCCGACAGTGCCTGCTCCACCAGCACATAGAGCCGCGCCAGACGATGCGGCGCATCGAACGCGCCACCGGCGGCGTCCTGAATCCAGAACGTGTCGAGTGCCATGCCATTGGTCAGCGTGTGAATCCGCGCATCGACAATCGACGCCCCGGCCACCGCCAAAGCGCCTGCAATGCGGCTGAACAGACCGGCATGGTCGGTGGTGTAGACCATCACCTCCGTCACCGCGCGGGCAGGTAGCGGCTGGGTTTCCACCGTCAGCGGTGCCTTGCGCCGTTCGGCCTCACGAATCAGCGTGGCGTGGCGGGCGTGGGTTTCGGGGTCGAAGGACAGCCAATACGCGCCGTAGCCCAGGGTCTGGAAATGCTCCAGATCCTTCTCCGTCCAATCGGTAAGCAACTCGGCTGCGGCATCCTTTGCCCGCTGCACGCGCACATCGCGCTCGGTGGTGGACAGCCCACCGGCCAGCACTTCGGCCACGCGGGCGAACAATTCGCGCAGCAGCGTCGCCTTCCAACCATTCCACACCTTGGACGACACCGCCCGCATATCCGCCACCGTCAGCACCAGCAACAGGCGCAGACGTTCGGGGGATTGGATGACATCGGCGAGGTCGAGGATGGTCTTCGGGTCGTCAATATCGCGCTTGAAGGCGGTTTGGCTGAGCAGCAGATGGTGCAGCACCAGCCACGAGACGGTTTCTGTCTCCTCCGCCGTCATGCCCAAAGCCGGGCAGATGGTCAGGGCCAGTTCAGCCCCAAGCTCGGAGTGATCGCCGCCGCGTCCCTTGGCGATGTCATGCAGCATCGTCGCCACATAGAGTGCGCGCCGCGACTGCAGGTGATCGACAAGGCCAGACGCCACCGGCGCAATCTCGGCCAACTCACCACGTTCAAGCGTGTTGAGGATGCGGATCGCCTCGATGGTGTGCTCATCGACGGTGAAGACGTGATAGGTGTCGAACTGCATCTGCCCGACAATGCGGGCCCAATCCGGCACGAAACGGCCCAAAAAGCCGGTTTCGTTGAGGATTTTCATCCAGATCGAGCCGTCCGACTTGCTGCGTTCGGTGCCGCCGCAGAGCAAATCAAGGAACAGCGCGCAGGCTTCCGGGTCTTCACGCAGCGACAGCGCCCGGCGCTCGTTGCGGATCAACCCGCGCATCGCCAGCGGGTGCAAATCCAGCCCGCGATCCCGTGCCACGATCAGCATGCGCAGCATCAGGATCGGCTCATCGCGGAAATCACGGCCCTTGGCGAGCATCAGCTTGCCGTCGGCCAGCACAAAACCACCGGCCACCAACGCCGCATCTGCCGTTGCCGCCAAAGCGGGCGGCCCCATGGCAGCCCGCATCAGCGCGGGTTCGAGCACGTGCGTCAGCCGGGTGACTTCACGGGCGGTGAGGAAGTAGTGGCGCATAAAGCGCTCCACCCCGTCTTGCCGACCATGGCGGGTATAGCCCATGCGGGCACCGACAACGGGTTGCAGGTCGAAGGTCAGCCGATCTTCCGCGCGACCGGCGACGTAATGCAGATGAAAGCGCAGCGACCACAGGAAGTCCCAGCTGCGCAACGCCATGCGGGCTTCAATCGTGGTGATAATCCCCTGCGCGGGGCCATCCGGGTCGGCGAGTTGCTGGATATTGTCGATGCCGAAGATGGAGCGGGCAAACCAATACAGCGTTTGCAGATCGCGCAGGCCGCCCCGGCCTTCCTTGATGTTCGGCTCCACCACGAACGGGCTGTCACCATAGCGCCGATGCCGCCCATCGCGCTCAGCCTGTTTGGCAACAAGGAATTGCGTGGTCCGTTTTCGGCTGGCTTCGGTGAATTTCTCCTTGAAGCTGGCGAACAATTCCTTGTCGCCGGTGATCAGCCGCGCATCGAGCAAGGTGGTGCGCACCGTGATGTCACCATCGGCTTCGGTCAGGCAATCGGCGATCGAGCGGGTGGCATGACCCACTTTCAGGCCAAGATCCCAGAGGAAATAGAGCATGAACTCCACCGCCTTGAGCGTGTCCGAATTCGGATTGCCCGAGGTGAGGAACAGCAGATCGATATCGCTGAACGGTGCCAGCACCCGGCGGCCATATCCGCCCGTGGCGGCAAGGGCGAGTTGCTTGGGCACGTTATGGGCGTCGCACGCATAATCGAACAGGGCGGCAATCAGCCCGTCGGTCAGCGAGGCCAGCCTGCGTGCTGCGGGCAGGCCGGTGAGGGCGTTGCTTTCGAACTGTTCTCGAACGTCCGCCTGTATGCGTGCGAGATGTCGTCGGAACACGCCAAGCGCCGCGTCTCGCGGGGCTGGGCTTGCGACGTCGAAGCACAGAGCCTCAAGGGCTTCATGCAACAGGGCGGTTGCGGCCTCGGGGGCGCGCGGGAGGGGGGTCGGTGGCAGCATTTGTGTGATGTTAAGCGGAGCCGGGCGAACTCAACAACGCCTGCAATGCATATATGATCGCTAAAGCGTCACGCGGGCTCATTTGATCAGGATCAAGAGCGGCCACGGCCTCATGCAGTGCATCATTTTTGGGCAATTCTGGCGTGGGCGGTGGCGTCGCGACGGCGAAGAGCGGCAGACTTGCTGCATCCGTGAGCTTTCCGGCCCTATTCTCCAGCGCCGCCAGAAGCTGGCCTGCCCTGCGCACAACAGGGGCCGGAACCCCCGCCAATTTCGCCACATGCACGCCCCAACTGCGCCCGGCGGCTCCTTTTGCGACTTCGTGCAGAAAAACCACCTCGCCGCGCCAGTCTTTCACCCGCATGGCGTGCGGGGCCAGATTGGGCAATTCGCCGGATAATTCGCTCAGCTCATGAAAATGCGTGGCGAAAATCGTGCGGCAGCGAATGGTGTTGTGCAACGCCTCCAACACCGCCCAGGCAATCGCCAGCCCGTCGAGTGTGGCCGTGCCGCGTCCGATTTCATCCACCACCACCAACGAGCGCGGACCGGCTTGATGTAGGATCGAGGCGGTTTCGGTCATTTCCACCATGAAGGTCGAGCGCCCACGCGCCAGATCATCTGCCGCCCCCACGCGGGAGAACAGCCGATCCACAATGCCGATTCGCGCTGAGACGGCTGGCACCGGCAGACCCGCCTGCGCCAGCACCACCATCAACGCATTCTGCCGCAGGAAGGTCGATTTACCCGCCATGTTCGGGCCGGTGAGCAGCAGCACGCGGCCCTCGGGCGGCAGGGCGCAATCATTCGGCACGAACGCCGCCTGACCCGCAATCGCCGCCTCCACCACCGGATGCCGCCCGGCTGCGATGGCGAAATCCGCACCATCGGTCAGTGTGGGCCGCACCCATGTGCCCGGGCCCGCCAACGCAGCCGCCGATTGCGCCACATCCAGCCGCGCGAGCGCGTCGGCACAGCGGGCGAGGCTGTCGGCTTGGGCGAGAACATCGCTCACCAATGTTGCAAAAATCGCCCGCTCGCGCACCCAGGCGCGTTCAGCGGCCTCGGCGATGCGGCGGTCGAGGTCGGAGAGTTCCGGCGTGGTGAAACGCGCGCCATTCGCCATGCCCTGACGCAGCGTCAGGATCGGATTGTCACGCAATTTCTCCACCGCCACGGCGGGGGCTTCGATGACGTAGCCGAGTTGCGCGTGATGCTTGATCTTCAGGCTCGCCACCCCGAAGCGCTGGGCGAAATCGTTTTGCAGGCTGGCGATCACCCGACGGCTGTCATCGCGCAGCGCCCGATGCGCGTCGAGTTCACCGTCGAAGCCGACCGCCACCGCCCCTTCCTCCAACCGCGCCGGTGCCGGATCGGCAAGGCCCGTCTGCAGGCGTTCATGCAAGCTGAGATCGACATCCAAATCGGCGCGGATGTCGCGCAGGAAGCGGGGCAGTTCCGCTGCGAGGTGTGAGCGCAACGCTAACGCCGCCGACATCCCCGCCCGTACAGCCCCCAAATCACGCGGCGTGCCACGCCCCAGCGACAGCCGACCCAAGGCCCGCGCAATGTCCGGCACGCCGCGCAGGCTGGTGCGGATATGGGAAGCGAGCGCGGACTCGGCCAACAGATGCGTCCAGCCCTCCTGCCGCACCGCAATCTCCGCCACATCGGTCAGCGGTGCCGACAGCCAACCGCCCAGCAGGCGCGCGCCGGGTGCGGTCAGCGTGCGTTGCACCGAGGCGAGCAGCGTGTGCGATGTGCCGCCATCGCGGGCGCGGATGATTTCCAAACTCGCCCGCGTCGCCGCATCCAACTCCAACCGCCCGGCCTCACCCTGCGGCACTGGGCGCGACAGATGCGGCAATTGGCCCGCCTGGGTCAGCCGCACATACTCCAACACCAACGTCGCCGCTTGCGCCTCTTCATCGGTGAAGGTGCCGAACGCATCCAATGACGCGGCATTGAACGCCTCCGCCAACACCCGCCTTGCCTGCGCCGCCGGAACTGCGCGGGCATCGCTGCCGGTCCGGCCTGCGAAATCGCCGAGATCAATCGCGCCCGCCGCCAAAATCTCCGCCGGATCGAGGCGGCCCAGCAAGGCGGGCAACCCCGCCGCATTGGTCGCCTGCGTCTCGAACAGCCCGGTGGAAATATCCAGCCACGCCGCCCCCACCTGTGCGCCTGCCGTCACCAGCCCCACCAGCAGATTGGCGCGCGCCGATTCCAGCAGCGATTCCTCGGTCAGCGTGCCAGGGGTGACGAGGCGGACGACATCGCGGCGGATCGGCGCTTTGCCGACGCGCAATTTCGGATCTTCCATCTGCTCGCCGACTGCCACCCGAAAGCCGCGCCGGATCAGTCGGGCGAGATAGGCCTCGGCGGCATGCACCGGCACACCGCACATCGCAATGGGCACCCCGCCATGCTCGCCGCGATGGGTCAGCGCGATATCCAGCGCCACCACCGCCGCCTCGGCATCGGCGAAAAACATCTCGTAGAAATCGCCCATGCGGAAGAACAGCAGCGCATCAGGGTTGCGTGCTTTCAGTTCGAACCATTGCGCCATGGCAGGCGTGGCGCCGGTCGACTCGGGGGCGGTGAGATCTGGCTTGCGGGTCATGCAGCACTGTTACCCAAGCAGGCCGCATGTGCGAAGCGGGTGGATTGTGGCAATCTCAACGACCCAGTTATATTGTTGCTCTAGAACTAGGCTTGGGGGAAATTATCATATGGCCGACACCGTACCGGACAAGCACGACACCCGTACATTCAGGGTTTCGGCCGAAGAGGCTTTGGCGCTGCATAGCTCCGGCCGTCCTGGGAAATTAGAAACCCGCATTTCAAAGCCGATTGCCACCGCGCGCGATCTGAGTCTCGCCTATTCGCCCGGTGTGGCGGAGCCCTGCCTGCGCATCGCGAAAGACCCGGCGCTGGCCTATGATTACACCACCAAGGGCAACATGGTCGCCGTGGTGTCGAACGGAACGGCTGTGCTGGGGTTGGGGAACCTGGGCGCGCTGGCATCCAAGCCGGTGATGGAGGGCAAGGTCGCGCTGTTCAAGCGCTTTGCCGACGTGGATGGCATCGATCTGTGCATCGACACTGAAGACGTCGATCAGGTGATCAACTGCGTGCGTTACCTCGGCCCGTCCTTCGGCGGCATCAACCTTGAGGACATCAAGGCACCCGAGTGCTTCATCATCGAGCAGCGTCTGCGCGAACTGATGGACATTCCGGTCTTCCACGACGACCAGCACGGCACCGCCATCGTCGCCGCCGCCGGCATGATCAATGCCTGTCACCTGACCGGGCGCGACCTGAAGACCTTCAAGCTCGTCGTCAACGGCGCGGGGGCAGCGGCCATTGCCTGCGTCGAACTGCTCAAGGCGATGGGTGCGCATCCGCAGAACATCATCCTGTGTGACACAAAAGGCGTGGTCTATCAGGGTCGTACCGAGGGCATGAATCAGTGGAAATCGGCGCATGCGGTCAAGACCGATGTGCGCACGCTGAAAGAAGCTCTCGTCGGCGCCGATGCGTTCTTCGGCCTGTCCGCCAAGGGGGCGCTGACGCAGGAAATGGTCTCCGGGATGGCCGATCATCCGATCATCTTCGCCATGGCCAACCCAGACCCGGAAATCACCCCGGAAGAAGCCCGCGCGGTCAGCCCGAACGCGATCATCGCCACCGGCCGTTCGGATTATCCGAACCAGGTCAACAACGTGCTCGGCTTCCCTTACATCTTCCGTGGCGCGCTTGATGTGCGCGCCTCGACCATCAACGAGGCGATGAAGATCGCCGCCGCTGAAGCCCTCGCCCAATTGGCGCGGGAAGACGTGCCGGATGAAGTGGCTTCGGCGGGCTCCGGCTCCATCGGCGGCAAGCGCCTGATGTTCGGGCCGGATTACATCATCCCCAACGCCTTCGACCCCCGCCTGATCTCCCGTCTGCCGCCTGCTGTGGCCAAGGCTGCGATGGATAGTGGCGTGGCGCGTAAGCCGATTGCGGATTTGCAGAAATACGCCCGCGAACTCTCGGGCCGTCTGGACCCCACGGCCAATGCGCTCGACGCCATCATGGAAGCCGTGCGCGCCAAGCCGCGTCGCGTGGTGTTCGCTGAGGGTGAAGAGGCGAAAATCGTCCGCGCTGCCGTGGCCTTCCGCAATGCCGGGTACGGCACGCCGATCCTGATTGGCCGCGAAGACCGCGTGCGCGCCACGATGGAGGCGCTCGGCCTGGGCGATATCAATGGCATTGAAATCCACAATGCTCGCCTGAGCCATCGCAATGCTGCCTACACCGAGTTCCTCTACAACCGGCAGCAACGCCGTGGCCTGCTGGCACGCGATTGCCAGCGTCTGGTCAACCAGGACCGCAACGTGTTCGCCGCCTGCATGGTCGCCACCGGCGATGCCGATGCGATGGTCACGGGTTTGACGCGCTCCACCTCGGTGAGCCTGGAGGCGATCAATCTGGTGATCGACAATGCGCCCGGCCAAATCTCATTCGGCCTCACGCTGATGCTGGGCGAACAGGGCCGCGCGATCTTCATCGCCGACACGCTGATCCATGAACGCCCGAACCCGCAGCAACTCGCCGCCATCGCGATGGGGGCCGCTGCTGCCGCCCGTCGTCTGGGTCAGGAGCCGCGGGTTGCGATGCTGTCGTACTCCACCTTCGGCAACCCGATGCACGACACCGGCAATGCGATGCGTGAAGCGGTTGGCTTGCTGGACAACTACAAGAAGGCCGGTCGCTCGGTTGATTTCGAGTATGACGGCGATATGAGCCCGGATGTGGCGCTGGATGAAGAAATCCGCGCGATGTACCCGTTCTGCCGCCTGACCGGCCCCGCCAATGTGCTGGTGATGCCGGGTCTGCATTCCGCCCACATCACCTCCCGCCTCGCCCCGCGCTTGGGCGGCGGCGGCACGATTGGGCCGCTGATCCAAGGCTTGGCGCACCCGGCGCAATTGCTGCCGATGGACGCCTCGGTGAGCCAGATCGTCGATATCGCAACGATTGCGGCCTATCAGGCGGTGATGAAGTAAAGCGTCAACTGCAGGCGGGTCCACAACCCGCCTGCAGCACTGTATTTCTACTGATAGACATCCATTGCAGGCGATACCAAAATTGTATCGTATTGTTTGGATGTCCCTCTAATGAAAATACGGCTCTTGTTTGTCGCCGTTTTGTTGCTGGCGCGGCCCGTGTCTGCAGAAGAGGCGTCGTCAGTGGTGCCGTGCTCAAGCATATCGCCGAATGCTGTAAAAGCCGTGCCAGCTCCGTTTGATTCATACATGAGACTTGTCTGCTTCGATGCCTCCGGCCAAGGTCTCATACCTCCTGACGGCACCCGTTGGGTCGCGGATGGTCTGAATTTTGGTCTGTTGGCATTCGATGACCGTTTTGGTCCCAATGGCCCGCTGAACGGGGGGCGACAATGGTATACGTCGCTCACCCCGCGCAAAATCTCTGCCGCCAATGACGCCGCACTGCGCCGCGTGCTGACCCAGACAATTCGGGATTCATTCACCGCAGGCGCTGAGATTATTGAACTTGATGCGGCCACGTCTGCGGGCCAAGTGAAGCAGGAGTTTTTCATTATCCCCGCCGACGCTGTCGCCACCCATGGCATTAAGCTGCTGATGGAATGCCACCAATTTTGCGAAGGCGGCGAAAAGCCCTGGATTTTGGGAGTGGTGCAGTAAGGCCGTCGCGATGTTCGACGGGGGCAATACCCGAATAATACTACCGGGGAGCGCCACGCCACGATTTATCTCGGGCAGGATGCAACCAGGATATATGTCATTGAGAAGTGAAATAAGAATATTAAGACGATATATATAATTATTTTATTTTCTATATACTTCGTTTCCTGCGCCACGGCCGCGTCATATGACAATTCCAATTACAGATACAGCGCCAAACCACGGAATCGCTATCCTCTTGGATTCTTCGGATTGCGACAAGCAAAGCACATCATCTCGGATACTGATTTATGCCTCATACAACGTGGTCGTAGAGGCGAAAAACACAGCCGAACTTTCAGAATAAGTCTGTGATATCCGCACAAGTGTAAAGACAGAAATAAATATCAATGAGATAAATTTCTACAAATGCCTTGGAGGAAGCGCCGAAAAACCAATTGAATATTTTGCGTTACGCCCGGAAGCAGGGGTATGGGAGGGGCAGTGGACTAAATTTGATGTAACCCTTTATTGTCCAAGCAGAAGTTATGATGCACGCGAGGCCGCCCGCATTCTACGAGAAATGCGCTTACGATAGACCATGGGGTGGATCGCAGGCACTGAAACGCACGTGGCTATCCCCAACAATTGAGAGATGAACATGTCGCATTTCCGCGCGGTGATAATTGCCATTTTTATGAGTTATTCAGGATCAGTCATTGCAGCGCCTTGCGACAATGGAGTTGATCCGAACGGAGGCGTCATTGAATTTTCTGGTATCCTTCACGAGGAAAAAGAATGGGGGCCACCCAATTTTGGAATAAACCCAAAAGCAGATTCCCAATTCACCGCGTGGATTGTCTTCGCTGGACCGCCGATCCCCATTCAAGGAGATGTTGGACTTGGCGGAAGAGTTCAACATTTTATTTCCGAAATTCATATCATCGACGCCAAGTCGTTGTTTGGCGAAAAGAAATTTCGGCTTCTAGAAGGCAAGATGGTTGTAGCCACTGGGCAGCTTTGGAAGGCGACCACGCCTGGAGACGTCACTCCAGTCGTGATGGACGTAAAAACCTTGGCTCCAACCGACAAAACGATCTGTCGCATCTTACCAGAAAACTGACTTCACGCAGATCGACTGATGCCAACGGTTGGGATTTGCATCCCACCCCACGGGCTCCAGCCGTCGCGAAATAATCTGTCGTGCTCCCCTCCCGCCCAGCGCAGGAGAGTGATATTCTCGCGTGGATAATTTTGGGGAAACGACAAAATGGCCGGGCAGACCACTTTACGCGGCAGCGACGCGCTCACCATGCCGCAGCGCGTCAAAGCCATCCTTGGCGGTTCGATCGGCAATCTGATCGAGTGGTATGATTTCTACGTCTATAATTTCTTCGCGCTGTATTTTGCCAAATCCTTCTTCCCCGGCTCCAGCCCCACCGTTCAGCTGCTCAACACCTTCGGCATCTACGCCATTGGCTTTCTGGTCCGCCCCATCGGTGGTTGGCTGCTTGGTGTCTATGCCGACCGCGCGGGCCGCCGTGCCTCGCTGTCGCTGTCGGTCACGCTGATGTGCCTTGGCTCGCTGATGATCGCCATCACGCCCACTTACGCCACAGCAGGCATTGGTGCCCCGATCCTCCTCACCCTCGCACGCCTGTTGCAGGGCATTTCGCTCGGCGGCGAATATGGTGCATCGGCCACCTATCTTTCGGAAGTGGCGGGCTCGAAGAATCGTGGCTTCTACTCCTCGTTCCAATACGTCACGCTGATCGGCGGGCAGGTGCTGGGTAGCCTGACATTGCTGATCATGCAGCAGAGCTTCACCGGTGCCGAGTTGGAAGCCTGGGGGTGGCGCGTGCCGTTCTTCATCGGTGCTGCCTGCGCCGTGTTCGGCCTGTATCTGCGGCGCGGTCTGGTGGAATCGGCAGAGTTCGAGAAAGCCCGCAAAGAGAAGCGCGGCAATCCGTTTACCGAATTGCTCAAGCATCCGAAATCAGTGGCCTTGGTCTTCGGCCTGACGATGGGCGGCACCACGGCGTTCTACACCTACACCACCTATATGCCGACCTTCCTGGTCAACACGGTGAAACTCACCCGCGATTAGGCAACGTCGATCTCCTTCATCACCTTGCTGATCTTCGCCGCCCTGCAGCCGGTTTATGGCGCGATTTCCGACCGCGTGGGCCGTCGCCCGGTGCTGATGTTCTTTGGCATTTTTGGCACGCTGTGCACGGTGCCGATCCTGTCCACGCTGGCCGGCATGGCGGGCAACAAGGACTATACGTCCGCCCTGTTGCTCAGTCTGGCTGCGCTGTTGATCGTGTGTGGCTACACGTCGATCAACGCGGTGGTGAAGGCTGAATTGTTCCCAGCCGGTGTGCGCGCCCTGGGCGTGGGCTTCCCCTATGCGTTGGCCAACTCGATCTTCGGCGGCACCGCGCCGCTGATCGCGCTGTCGTTCAAGGATGCTGGCCATGAGAGCACGTTCTACTGGTATGTCACCGGGCTGATCTTCATCTCGCTGCTGGTCTATTTCTTCATGGGCGACACCAAGAAGACATCGTTGATCGACCGCGACTGGGATTGAACGCATGCCGTGCGCGGGGGCGTTACAACACGCCCTCGCGCCGGAAGCTGAACCATTTGCCGTTGCCGACAATCACATGATCATGCAGCACAATGCCCAACGCGCCCGCCGCGGTGGCAATCTCGCGTGTCATGTCGATATCCGCGCGTGAAGGCGACGGGTCGCCGCTGGGGTGGTTGTGCACCAGGATCAGCGCGGTGGCATGCAGTTCCAGCGCGCGTTTGACCACTTCGCGCGGATAGACCGGGGTGTGATCCACCGTGCCTTGTCCCTGCGCCTCATCGGCGAGCAGGCGATTGCGGGCGTCGAGGAACAGCAGGCGGAATTGCTCAATCCGCTCGCGCGCCATGGCGGCGTTGAGATAGCCCATCAGCGCATCCCAATTCGCCAACACCGGCCGCCCGATCACCTCGGCCCGTGCCAATCGCAGTGAGGCCGCCTGCACCGTCTTCAAGGCCGCCGCCCCCGCCTCACCCAAGCCCTCCACGCCGCGCAATTCGTGCAAAGGGGCGGCAATGGCTGAGGCGAAGCTGCCGAAGCGGGAAAGCAGCGCGCGGCCAATCGGCTTGGTGTCGCGCCGGGGCAGGGCGAGGAACAGCACGAGTTCGAGCAATTCATGATCCGCCAGCGCCTCCGCCCCCGCCGTCAACAGCCGGTTGCGCAGCCGGGCGCGATGGCCTTCCGCACTCAGCGGGGCTGCGACAAAATCAGGCAGCAGCGGATGTTCGGCCAAGCCGCGTCGGGTGGACATCCGGCGAAGATGGCGCTGTCAACGCAGAGCGGCGCGATGTGGGCGTGACGCGCACGCGATTAACCCGTCATTCCGTCTCAGAAAAACTCCGGCACCAGATATTGCCCCAACACTGCGCGCCACTCATCAGACAGCGGCACGGCGCGGCGGGTGGTGGTGTCGATCACCGCCAACACGCCAGCGGCGCGAGAGACCACTTCGCCCTTGATCATCGTGCGCTGGCGGGTGTGGAAGGATTTGGTGCCGATCTTATGGATCACCGTCTCCACCACCGCCGTGCCCGGCCAATTCATCTCGCGGATGAAGTCAATCTCCAGCCGCACAATCACCGGCGAGAAGCCGCGCGACAGATCGAGCAGCCCGCTCTCGGCCAGCAACTCCGTCCGCCCCGCCTCATAGACCGAGGCATAGACCGCATTGTTGACATGGCCGAGCATGTCGGTGTCGCAGAAGCGCAGCGGGAATTCCAGGGTGTGAATGCTCATGATCAGACCGGATAATCCGGCTTGAACTGCCCAGCCGGTGAAAGGGTGAAGATCTCCACGCCAGTCTCCGTCACGCCGATCATGTGCTCGAACTGCGCCGACAGCGAGCGGTCGCGCGTCACCGCTGTCCAGCCATCATCGAGCACTTTCACGTCCGGGCGTCCGGCGTTGACCATCGGCTCGATGGTGAAGAACATCCCCGGCTTCAGCACCGCACCCTCACCGGGGCGGCCGTAATGCAGCACGTTGGGGGCGGCATGGAAGGTGCGACCGATGCCGTGGCCGCAGAAATCACGCACCACGCTGTAGCGGTTGTTTTCCACGTAGTTTTGAATCGCCCAACCAATATCGCCCAGCGTATTGCCCGGCTTGACGACGGCAATGCCGCGCATCAGCGATTCATGCGTCACATCAATCAGGTTGCGGCATTTGGTGTTGGGCGGACCGGCGCAATACATCCGGCTGGTATCGCCGTGCCAGCCATTGAGAATCACGGTGACATCGATGTTCAGAATATCGCCGCTCTGCAACACGCGATCACCCGGAATGCCGTGACAAACCACATGGTTGATCGAGATGCAGGTGGATTTCGGATAGCCGCGATAATTCAGCGGTGCCGGCACCGCACCATGGGCGGTGATATATTCGTGGCAGATCGTGTCGAGATATTGCGTCGTCACGCCCGGGCGGACATGGGCGCCGATCATATCCAGCGTTTCAGCCGCCAAGCGGCCTGCGGCGCGCATTCCGGCGAAATCATCCGCCTTGTGCAGCACGATCTTGCGGGATTCAGAACCGCCTTCCATGGGCACAACTCCGCCGACGCTTGCGCGCCGGTTCCAATCTGTTAGGCCGCTAAAATGCGCATGCGCGCCTGCCCGTGCAAGCGCGCAACGCGCAGTGCTCCCCTTTTCCCGTTACGGTGCGAGCAACTTGAAGCCGCGTTTGGCGAATACAGCGCTCGCTTCAGGCCCGGCGAGAAAGTCGAGCAGCTTGCGGGCTTCCGGTGTATCTCCGGCTCCGGTGACGGCGAAGGGGTAGACAATCGGCGGATGGCTGTCCGCCGGGAAAATGCCCGCCACCGCCACGCCCGGATCAACGGCTGCATCCGTCGCATAGACAATGCCCGCCGGCGCTTCATGTTTTTCCACCAGCAACAGCGCCGCGCGCACGCTCTCGGCTCCGGCAATGCGGCTCTGCGCCTTGTTCCACAATCCGAGCTTGGTCAGCGCCTGTTTGGCGTAGATGCCCACCGGCACGCTCGCCGGATCACCGGTGGCGATGCGGCCATCGGGGCCGAGCAGGGCGGCGAGGTCGAGCGTGGGCGAGATCGTCACCGGCTTCACGCTGTCCTTCGGCATCACCAACACCATCGTGTTGCCAAGCAGGTTGCGCCGCGTACCGGGGGCGAGAAGCTTGTGCTGATCGGCCCAGTCCATCCATTGCAGATCAGCGGAGATGAACAGATTGGCCGGCGCACCCTGCTCCATCTGCCGCGCCAAAGTGGAGGAGGCGGCGAAGCTGAATTTCAGCGGCGAACCGCCGGTCTTCTCCCACAAGGGAGCGATGTCCTTCAGCGCGTCGGTGAGCGAGGCGGCAGCGAACACCACCAGATCGGCGGCGCGGGCCGTGCTGACGGACAGCACCAAAGCCAGAGTCAGAAGCAGACGGCGCATCGGGTGGGCTCCACTCGCTATGTATAGTTAAGCATAGCGAGTGGAGGAGAGGGGTCGTCAAGTGAAATGCTGCATTGCGGTATGATTTGTTTATTGCGGCGGGTTCACGCCATCCTTACCGACATAGAGGCGATTGGCGGTCAGGCTGCCATCGGCGGCTTTGCTGGCGATAATGAACACCCGCACACCGGGGCGCAGATCGTCGCGGCTCGCCTGCGCGGCGCTGAGGATGGGGGTGTTGTCCGGCACGTCGATATCAATCGGCGTATTCTTGTAAACCAGCGACAATTTATGTCCGGCGGTGGCCGATCCGATGGAGGCCACCGTGGCGTTGGTCATTGAGGTGCCGGGGGCGAGATCCCAATCATAATGCCCCTCACCGGTGCCGCGCATCGCTTCGGGGAAGATCATCACATAGGACGCCTGCAAATTGCCCGCAGCATCGGGGGCCGCCACGGTTGCGATGAACGAATTCGGCTTGATATCGGCCATCGTCAGTCGCTTCAGCGATGACGGGGTGAGCGTGCCGGGCAGGGTGATCGACACACTCGGCCCTTCACGGGTGGCAATGGTGAGGGTGGAATCGGCAAATCCAACCACCGAGCCGCGGATGCGCATCACGGGCGATGACTGCGCGAAGGCCGAGACGGTGGGGAGCAGCAAGGCGGCAGCGATCAATGTGCGGCGGGCGAGGGACATGGCGGGTTCTCCGTTCTCTGCAATAGAGGTGGGGATGCTTCCTGCCAGTGGTAGGGTGGGATGCCTCAACACCCCACCGCTCACCTCACAGGATAATCTTCGCTGCCTGTAAGGCTGCAACTTCTTCTGTCGAATAGCCGATTTCGGCAGCGATTTCGGCGCTGTGCTCGCCCACCCGGGGCAGATCGCGCCGCAGCTCTGGCCGCTCACCGTCGATGGAGAGTGGGATGTTCGGCAATTTCGTCACCCGCCCATCCGCCAACGTCACCGGCAGCAAACCACCAGGGACGTTCAACTGCGGGTCGTCGAACAATTCAGCCGGGCGCGCGATGGGCGCGAAGGGCAGGCCGAGTTCTTCGAAGCGCGTCATTAACTCGTTTTTGGTTAAGTCCTTTAGCCGCTCACCGACCAGTGGCACCACCCAACTGCGCGCCGCACGGCGGTCGGTTTGGGTGATCAGGCGCGGATCGTTGAGCAATTCCGGCAAGCCGAATGCTTCGCAGAACAGCTTCCATTGCGTGTCCGTCACCACGCCCAAGAAGACCTGACCGTCAGCGACGTCGAAAATGTCATAGATTGGCCACGCCACCATGCGCTCGCTCATCGGCGGCGCTTCCTGGCCGGTGATGGCGAATTGCGCCATGTGTTGTGACATCAGCAACACGTTGTTCTCAAACAGACCGGCCTGGATGTGTCGCCCCTTGCCGGTGGTGTTGCGCTCGTTGATCGCCGCCAGAATGCCGATGGCACCGAACATGCCGCCCATGATGTCGTTGACCGACGATCCAGCGCGCAAAGGCTGGCCGCGCGGTCCGGTCATGTAAGCCAGGCCGCCCATCATCTGCACCACCTCATCCAGCGCCACGCGATGCTCATACGGACCGGGCAAAAAGCCTTTCAGCGAACAATAAACCAAACGCGGGTTAAGTTTTGCCAAATCAGCCGGACCAAGGCCGAGCTTGTCCATCGCACCGGGGCGGAAATTCTCCACCAGCGCGTCGGCATCGGCGAGCAGGCGCAGCACCAGCTTTTTGCCTTCGGGCGTTTTCAGATCCACCGCCAGACTGCGCTTGTTGCGGTTGACCATCGCAAAGAAGCCGGAACCGGAGCCGCCGAGGCGGCGCGTATTGTCGCCGTCCGGGGTGGGCTCCACCTTGATGACATCCGCACCCAGATCAGCCAGGATGAGGCCCGCGCTCGGCCCCATCACCATGTGCACGAACTCCACCACGCGAATGCCGCGCAGCAAGCCGGATGCCGCCCCGCTCATGCTCAGGCCGCCAGCGCGCGGAAGGTTTTCGGAATGCCCGCCTGCGGCACATGGCCGTGCCGTGCCTCGTTGGGCAGACCTTCGGCCAGATAGCGGCGGCAGGCGATCAGCGCCTCGATGTCGATGCCGGTGTCAAAGCCCATGCTTTCCAGCATGAACACCAAATCCTCGGTGACGATATTGCCCGAAGCGCCCGGTGCGAACGGGCAGCCGCCGAGACCGGCCAATGCCGCGTCGAAATTGCGCACGCCGACTTCCAACCCGGCGAGAGCATTGGCGATGCCCAGGCCCATCGTGTCGTGCAAATGCAGACCGTCCAGCTTGCTGCCGATTTCGGCCTGAACGGCGCGGACAACGTCCTTGATCTGCGCCGGATGGCCATAGCCCACCGTGTCGGCGAGTGTGACCATATTGGCACCGGCAGCGGCGAGGCCTGCTGCCACGCGCACCACATTGGCCGTCGGCACCACGCCATCAATCGAGCACCCGAAGGCCGTCGAGCAGGCGGCTTCGACTTCCATGTTACGGTCTTGCGCGCGCACCCATTCCACAATTTTCGCCACTTCGGCGATTTGCTCGGCGGGGGTGCGGTTGAGGTTGGCGCGGCTATGGCCTTCGCTGACCGAGACCGGGATCGAGACGCGATGCGCCCCGGCGGCATAGGCGTTCTGGGCACCGCGCAGATTGGGAGCAAGGGCTACGATCACAACATTGGGCAACAGCACCGAGGCGCGGGTGACTTCATCGGTGTCGGACATGGTGGGGATCAGCTTGGGCGGCACGAAGGAGCCAACTTCAATCTCCGACAGACCGGCTGCAGCCATGGCAGCAATCCAGGCGATTTTGGTGGCGGTTTCCATGCGGGTTTTGGCCATTTGCAGCCCGTCCCGAGGACCAACCTCGCAAACTGTCACTTTTTCGCGCAATTTTGCCTCCCCAAAACGGTCGTAAGTCCCTATCTGCAAGGTGGCAATTTCGGTGAGTTCGGACAACCGTCCGCAGCCGGGCTTCGCTGCGTGGCAGAGCCGTGTTTATTGGGGATCAGTGTATGCGTCGTCTTGGCCTGTCGTCTGTGCTGTTTCTCGGTCTGTCGGCGCTGCCTGCTGCCGCACAAGCCCCAGGCGGCCCGCCCGCGGTGGGCACGATCAGCGTGGCGCGTCAGCCGATTACGGAATCGAGCCAGTTCGTCGGCCGGGTGCAAGCGACGGACACGGTTTCGATCAATGCCCGCGTGACCGGCTTTGTCGCCGAGCGGCAGTTCATCGAAGGCGCGGAAGTTGAGAAGGGCCAATTGCTCTATCGGCTGGAGCGCGCGCCGTTTGAGGCCGATCTGATGGCCAAGCAGGCCGCCGTGCAGCAAACCACCGCCCTGCTGCGCAACGCCACCATCGGGCTGAACCGCGCGCAAATGCTGTTGGAGACCCCCGCCGGGCAGCGTTCGGCCTTCGATGACGCCACCGCCAATCAGGCCAGCCTGCAAGCCCAGCTGCAGGCCGCACAGGCGCAGCTCAAATCCTCGCAAATCAATCTGGACTACACCGAAATCCGTGCGCCGGTGTCGGGCAAAATCGGTCGATCGGCCTTCGCGGTCGGCAACGTGGTCTCCCCCACCTCTGGGCCGCTGACCACGGTGGTGAGCCAAAATCCGATGTATGTGCTGTTCCCGATCTCGGTGCGCACCGCCCTTGATCTGCGCAACCGCTACGCCGCCACGGGTGGGTTCTCGGCGGTGCAAGTGAAGCTGAAACTGCCGGATGGCTCCACCTTCAGCCAGATTGGCCATATCGATTATCTCGACCCTTCGGTTGCCGCCAACACCGATACCGTCACCCTGCGCGCGGTGTTCGCCAATCCGCTGCGGGCCGATGCCAAGCCGAACGAGCCGGGCAATCGTGAGTTGATCGACGGCGCCTTCGTCACCGTGGCCGTGGAGGGCGTGCAGCCGATCCAGGCGCTGGCGATCCCGCGCGCTGCGGTGTTGACCGACCAGCAAGGCAATTTCGTCTATGTCGTCGATGGCGACGGCAAGGCGCAGATCCGTCGCGTAACGCTGGGCCAGAGCACGCCGGATATGGCGGTTATCGCCTCAGGCTTGGCCGAGGGGGATGTGGTGATCTCCGAGGGGCTGCAGCGCGTGCGTCCCGGTGCGCCAGTCAAAGCCACTCCTGCCGCCCCTGCGGTGAAGGGCTGAGCGCATGTTTTCTGACATTTTTGTCGATCGCCCACGTCTGGCGATTGTCATCGCCATCGTCACCACGCTGGCAGGTGGGCTGGCGCTGACGCAAATTCCGGTCAGCCAGTTCCCGGACATCGTGCCGCCCATCGTGCAGGTGACGACGAAATTCCCCGGTGCGTCAGCCGCCGTAGTTGAAGCCTCCGTCGCCCAGCCGCTGGAAGCGCAGGTCAACGGCGTCGATAAAATGATCTACATGAAGTCCAACTCGGGCAATGACGGCAGCTATTCGCTGTCAGTCAGCTTCGAGCTGGGTACCAATCCGGACATCAACACCGTCAACGTCAACAACCGCGTGCAGGCAGCGTTGTCCAAGCTGCCATCGGATGTGCAGCATGCCGGTGTGACGGTGCAGAAGCGCAACACGGCGATTCTGGAATTCCTGCAAATCTATTCGGAAGACGGCAAACTCTCGCCGCTCTTTCTGTCCAACTACACCACCATCAACGTGCTCGATGCACTCAACCGCGTGCCGGGCGTGGGGCAAGCCAGCCTGTTCGGCGCACTCGATTACTCGATGCGTATCTGGTTCCACACCGACCGGCTGATCAGCCTCAACCTGACGCCGGGTGACATCCTCACCGCCATTCAGGCCCAGAACGCGCAAGCCCCGGTCGGGCGGCTGGGCGCGCGGCCGATGAGTGATGATGCTTCGGTGCAGATCAATCTGGAAACCAAAGGCCGTCTGCTGACGCCGGAGGAATTCGGCCATATCGTCATCCGTTCCAACCAGGATGGCTCGGTTCTGCGCCTGTCCGATGTGGCGCGCGTCGAGTTGGGGGCAGCGACCGAGGACGTTGAAAGTCGCCTGAACGGCAAACCTGCGGTGGCAATTGCCGTCTATCTCGCCCCCGGTGCCAACGCGGTGGCAACGGCTGCGCGGGTGAACGACACGCTGACCCGCATTTCACAGCGATTCCCCGAGGGGATGAAGCAGATGGTGTTCTACGACAGCACCACCTTCGTCTCGGACACCATCCACGAGGTGATCAAGACACTGCTGGAAGCCTTCGTGCTGGTGGTGATCGTGGTCTTCCTCTTCCTGGGCAATGCGCGTGCGACGTTGATCCCGCTGGTGGCGGTGCCGGTGTCGCTGATTGGCACCTTCGCCGCCCTGCTGGCGTTGGGATACACGGCCAATACCGTCTCCCTCCTCGCCCTGGTTTTGGCAGTCGGCATCGTGGTCGATGACGCGATTGTGGTGGTGGAAAACGTCGAGCGCGTGTTGGAGGAGCATCCGGAGCTTTCGCCGAAAGCTGCCACCAAGAAGGCGATGGCGCAGATCACCGGGCCGATTATCGCCATCTCGCTGGTGCTGCTTTCGGTGTTCGTGCCAATCGGCTTCATTCCCGGCATTTCCGGCACGCTGTTCCGCCAATTCGCGGTCACGATCTCGGTGGCGATGGTGATCTCGGCGATCAACGCCCTCACGCTCTCCCCCGCTCTTTGCGGCGCGCTGCTGCGTCATGGCGGGCCGCGTAAGGGGATCATGGGCTGGATTGGCCGCTGGATTGACAAAACCCGCGATGGTTACGCCCGTGTGGTGCGACGCTCAGTGCGCTACTCCGTTGTGGCGTTGGTGTTGGTGGCCGCTGCCGGAGCCGGCATTTTCGGCATTGGCCGCCTGACGCCGCAAAGCTTCCTGCCAACCGAGGATCAGGGCGCGTTCTTCGTCTTCGCGCAATTGCCGGATGGCGCGTCAGAAGCCCGCTCCCGCGCGGTGGCGGCGAAGATTGAGAAGGTGTTGCTCAGCCAGCCGCAGATCGAAAACGTGCTCTCCATCGTCGGCTTCTCGCTGCTTGATGGCGGTGCGCAGAGCAATTCGGTCTTCTTCGTCGCCCGTCTGAAGCCGTTTGCAGATCGGCAGGCGGTGCAGGATCGGGTGCAGGCGGTGATTCCGCGCGTGTTCGGCGCGGTAAGCCAGATTCGCGAGGCATTCGTCTTCCCGGCCAATCTGCCGCCGATCATCGGCCTGGGCACCGGCTCGGGCTTCGAATTCCAGCTGCAAAATCTTGAAGGCAAGCCGCCGGTGGAGATGGGCGGCGTGATGGGTGCTATTCTGGGGCGGGCGAATGCTGATCCGCGCCTGACCCGCGTGTTTTCCACCTTCACCGCCTCCACGCCCTCGCTGTATCTGGATATTGATCGCGACAAGGCGCAGGCGCTGGGGCTGACGATTTCGGACGTCTTCCAATCGCTGCAAGCCACGCTGGGCGGCATCTACGTCAACGATTTCAACCTTTATGGCCGCACCTGGCAGGTCAACATTGAGGGCGAGGCGGCGGATCGCACGCAGATTTCCGATCTGTGGCGCATCTTTGTGCGCAACAAACAGGGCACGATGGTGCCGCTGCGCTCGATTGCCGATGCGCGGATCATCCTCGGGCCGCAGACGATCAGCCGGTTCAACAATTACCGCTCAATCACCATCAACGGCGAAGGCGCATTCGGTGTCTCGTCCGGCACGGCGTTGCAGGCGATGACCGAGCTTTCCAATCAGACACTGCCTGCGGGCTATGCCTTCGAATGGTCAGGCACGGCGTATCAGGAGATTCAGGCGGGCGGGAAGACGTTCTATCTGCTCTCGCTGGCGGTGCTGTTCGCCTATCTGTTCCTGGTGGCGCTCTATGAAAGCTGGGTGATCCCGGTGCCGGTGCTGCTCTCAGTGTCGGTCGGCGTGTTGGGCTCGTTCTTCGGGTTGCTCATCACGAAATCACCGCTCGATCTATATGCGCAGGTGGGGCTGGTGGTGCTGATCGCCTTGGCGGCCAAGAACGGCATTCTGATCATCGAATTCGCCAAGGAGCAGCGCGAGGCCGGGCATGCCATTGAGCAGGCGGCAGTGTTAGGGGCGCGGACGCGGTTCCGCGCGGTGATGATGACGTCGATTGCCTTCATCCTCGGCCTGATCCCGCTGGTCAACGCCACTGGGGCGGCCATGCTGTCGCGTCGGGCGGTGGGCACGCCGGTGTTTGCCGGCATGATCGCGGCGAGCAGCATCGGCATCTTCCTGATCCCGATGCTCTACGTCTGGTTCCAGACCGCGCGCGAATGGGCCAAGCGCAAGCTGCACGGCAAGGCACATTGATGGGTGTTTACGGCGTGCGGTGAACTTCACCTCCGCATGTCGGCTCCGGCACCCCGGTGGTGCCGGGCAATGACAGTGGCAAGCCGCGCAGGCTGCGCACGGCGAGGAAGCCGAACGCCTGCGCCTCCAGCGCATCGCCCTGCCAGCCCACCGCTTCGACCGGCTCGACCGCAACACCGAGTGTCTTGGCCAGTCCCGCCATCAACGCCGCATTCAACCGCCCACCGCCAGTGACCAGCCAGCGCATGGCCGTGCGAGGGAAATGCGCGCGGGCCTGGGCAACTGAGGCGATGGTGAAGGCCGACAGCGTGGCCGCCCCATCCTCCAGCGACAGCCCGTCGAGCAGCGAGGAGGTGAAATCGTGGCGGTCGAGCGATTTCGGTGGGGTTTTGTCGAAATACGGATGCGTCAGCAGATGCGCCAACAGAGAGGCGTCCACCTGTCCGGCGCGTGCCAGTTGTCCGTCCACATCGAATGCAGCCCCACTGCGGCTGTGCACCCAATCATCGATCAGCGCATTGCCGGGGCCGGTGTCGAAGGCGAGCAATGCGCCGTCATGGCCCAGATAGGTCACGTTGCCGACGCCGCCCAGATTGAGCACGGCCAAGGGGCGTTCAAGATCAGCGGCGAGTGCCTGATGAAACACCGGCACCAGCGGCGCTCCCTGACCGCCAGCGGCCACGTCCGCATGGCGGAAGCGGTTGACGACGCAGATCCCCAATCGTCGCGCCAAGGCAGCTCCATCGCCGAGTTGGCGGGTGAAGCGGCGTTGCGGGCGGTGCAGCACGGTCTGGCCGTGAAAGCCCACCACGTCGATATCGGCCGGTCGCAATCCAGCCCGATCCAGCAGCACCATCACCGCCTCGGCATGGGCAGCGGTGATGGCGGCTTCGAGGCCGCTCAGCGCATCATGTTCCGCGCGGGCCGGGTCGGCCATGGTGGCCAGAATCTCCGTGCGCAGGCCGGGCGGCATCGGCAGTGAGATGCACGCGCCAAACTCGCTCACCCGCATGCCGTCCGTGTCGATCAGGGCGGCGTCGATGCCGTCCGCCGAGGTGCCACTCATCAACCCGATGGCGCGCAAGGTGGTCATGGTGTGCCGAGCGGTATATCCATCGTCGTCCAACCCGGTGCGATGCGCAGCGTGCTCATCGCGCAGAGATCCAATTTGCGCCGTTCCTCCGCCGCCCGGTTGGCGAACACCACGCGCACATCAACCGTGCATGGGCCGTGGTAGGCGATGGCGCGCTGCTCATTGACCGACATCGCCGCCGTGCTCAGCAGATCGTCACCCCATTGGGCGGCATCCTGCGGCGAGATGAACATCTGCTGAATCGGCATCGCCGTCTTGTCGATCACCGTAACAGTGTGCGCTGGTCCCAGCGCGTCAGGGGGTACGGTTGCGTTGATGCCGTCGAAGGAGATCGCGTGCGTGCGGCACAGATTCACCCCGCGCTGCTCCTCACGCGAGAGATCGTCATAGACGGCAAGCAGATCGAAGCCGCAATTGCTCGTCCTGCCGAGGGTAAACACGCGCTGCACCCCAATATCCAGCACCGCATCGCCCAGTTGGTCGCTGCCCCAGGCATCCGCTGTTTGCGGTGAGATATAGAGTTCGACGATGGCATGTTTGCCGTGATCGGTGACAACCACGCTGCGGTCAACCAATGGTCCGGGCGGAATATGCGCCTGCGTTTGGCACAAAGCCGCCATTGGCAGCAGCAGCACCATGCCCAACCAGGCCGCGAAACCGCGCATCGATCCCCCCCATGCGCCAGAATGTCCAGCAGCGCCAAGGACATGTGCGAGTTGCACCGAGTTGCCGCAAGTCCCGCCGACGCAACTGTGTCATTTCCGTCGGGATCTGTTGCAATTTTGCCAGAAGCGCTATGTTCATCGTATGAGCACGCAAGACACCACGCCTGCCCCCAAACCCGAGGCCGAGCCGAAGCCGGTGCCCAAGCCCGTGGAACTGCCCAAGGAGGTCGGCGGTGCCGCCGGGCCGGAGCCGACGCGCTATGGCGATTGGGCGCATAAAGGCCGCGTGTCGGATTTCTAATCCCGCGCCACCCCAGCTTCGGGGAAGCGCCGCAAGATGACCAGCATCAGCGTCATCGCGGGGAAGGCTGCCCCCATCGCCAGGGTGTAGAATCCTGGAAAACCGAGTGCATCCACCGCGTAGCCGGAAAATCCGCCCAAAGTGTGTGCCGCCACCACGGCGAGCGATGTCAGCAGCGCGTATTGTGTGGCGGTGAAGGCAGAGGCGCAGAGGCTGGAGAGATACGCCAGGAACGAGGCCGTCGCCACGCCCTGCACCAACGCCTCGATCAGCACGGTGGCATAGAGCAGGTCCACCTGGCCCGGACTGCCTGCGAGCCAAACATACATCGCCATCGCGCAAGTCTGCGCAAAGCCGGTGGCCACCAGGGCGCGACGCAGGCCAAGTCTGGCCACCACCACGCCGCCCGCCGCCAAGCCCGCCAACGTGCCGCCGAGCGAGAAAATCGAGGTTCCGGCCACGATGTCGCGGGAGAAGCCGAGGAAGCGATAGAGCGGGGTGAGCATGATGCCGGCGGTGTTTTCGCCCAAATTGAACAGCAGCACGAAGCACAGCACCAGCACGCCACCGGGGCGGGCGATGAATTCCCGCAACGGTGCCATCACCGCCTGCTGCAGCCGCTCCATCGCGGCCCCCTCCAAGCGATGCCGTGTGGCGGGCAAAGGCGGTTCGCTGGCGGCGAGGATCGTGGGAACTGCCAGGCTGGCGAGCACTGCCATGGCGAGCAATGCCCAGGTCCAACCGATGACGCCGACCATACCGAGCACGCCGCCACTGGCCACCAGCATGGCAATTCGGTAGCCCCAGACATAGATCGCTGTCGCCAGACCCTGATCGTCAGCGCCGAAACTCTCGATGCGCCAAGCGTCGATGGCGATGTCCTGGGTGGCGGAGGCCAGGGCGATCAGGCTTGCTGCGATGAAGGCGTGCAGGGCGGATGTGCTGAATGCCAGCGCCGCGATGGCCAGCACCAAAATCGGCTGCACCGCCAGCAACCACCCCCGCCTGCGCCCAAATCGCGCAAGGCCAAAGGGCGGAGCAGCGTGGTCGAGCACGGGGGACCAAAGGAATTTGAAGGTATAGGCAAGGCCGATATTCGCCGAAAGCCCAATGACGGCCACCGGCGTGCCGAGTTCCACCAGGAATTGCCGCAAGGTGGTGATCGTCAGCATCAACGGCAGGCCCGAGGCAAAGCCGAGCCCTGCCATGATCCAAGCGCGGCGGGAGCGCAGGGTGAGGGTCATCTTCCCAAAATCCCATCATTGCCCCTTTTTCCGTCATTGCGAGGAGGCAGAGCCGACGAAGCAACCCATCGAGCCACAAGCCGAGCCGATCTTGCGATGGGTTGCTTCGTCACGTCGTTCCTCGCAATGACGAAAAAAGGGGCAATGACGAAATTGGATGAAATTACGCCTGCTTCAACTCAATCAACGACTTCCGAATCCCCCGGCTGCGCTGGATTTTGTCGGAGATATAATCCCCATCGCCCCATCGCACCGCGCGCGCCATCGCCGAGGCATCCTCGGTAAACCGGGCGAGCATTTCCAGCAGCGCCTCACGGTTGTTGAGAAACACGTCGCGCCACATTGTCGGGTCAGATGCCGCAATGCGGGTGAAATCGCGGAACCCGGCGGCGGCGAATTTCAGCACCTGCTGGCGGCTTTCATCGGCCAAATCATCCGCCGTGCCACAAATGGTAAACGCGATCAGATGCGGCAAATGCGAGACAATCGCCACCACGCGGTCATGGTGCGACGACTCCATCACCTCAATCATCGAGCCACAACGACGCCACAACTCGGCAATCTTCTCTACCGCGTCCTCATCGGTGCCCGGCGGTGGGGTGAGCAGCGTCCAACGGCCTTCGAACAGCGTGGTGAAGCCGGAATCGGGGCCGGAAAACTCGGTGCCCGCCATCGGATGACCAGGGACGAAATGCACGCCCTCCGGCAGCAGCGGGCCCACATCGCGGATCACCGATTGCTTGGTCGAACCCACATCGGTGATGATGCAGCCCGGTGCCAGATGCGGCGCAATCGCCTCGGCGAGTGCGGCATACGCCCCCACCGGCGCGCAGAGCATCACGCAATCCGCACCCTCCACCGCCTTCGCCGGGTCCAACTCCACGCGATGCGCGATGCCGAGTTCGGCCACTCGGTCCAGCGTTGCCTGCGTGCGGGCATTGGCGACGACTTCGCGGGCAAGGTTGCCCCTCTCCATCGCGATACGCGCCACTGACGAGCCGATCAGACCAATGCCGATCAGCGCCAGACGGTTGAACAATGGGGCTTGGGTCTCAGACATCGGACGGCACACGCGCCTGAAATTCCGCCAACGCCGCGGCCACGAGGCGGCATTCTTCTTCGGTGCCCACGGTGATGCGCAGCATGGTCGGCAGATGATAGCCCGCCACCCCGCGCACAATAATGCCGCGTGATTTCAGATACTCATTGGCCTGCTTCGCCCGCGCATCGCTCTCGAAATCAGCGAGGAAGAAATTGCCCACGCTCGGCAGCGTCGTGATGCCCACAGCATTGAGTTGGCCCATCAGCCATGTGCGCCACTTGACGTTGTGCGCGACCGACTGCTCCACCCAACCCGGCTCTGCCAGAGCGGCGATTGCGGCGGCTTGCGCCGCGATGTTGACATTGAACACGCCGCGCACCCGGTTCATCGCGTCGATCACTTCGGCGGGCGCATAAGCCCAGCCCACGCGCATCCCGCCCATGCCAAACACTTTGGAGAAGGTGCGCAGCATGATGGTGTTTTCACCGCCAGCATCAACGAGTTTCGCACCCGCATCGTAATCCGGGTCATCGACATATTCGCTATAGGCAGCATCCAGCACCAGCAGCACATCATCGGGCAGACCGGCGCGCAGACGCTCGACTTCCGATTGCGGCAGCAGCGAGCCGGTGGGGTTGTTCGGATTGGCGATGAACACCACGCGGGTCTCAGGCGTGACGGCTGCGATCAGCGCATCGACATCGGTGCAGTAATTCTTCTCCGGCACCTTGATCACCCGCGCACCCGAATAGGTGCCCGAGATCTGGTACATGCTGAAGCCATGCATCGTCATCAGGATGTCGGTGCCAGGACCGGCGTAGATGTGGCAGATGTGCTGGATCAGCTCATCCGAGCCGGTGCCGCAGACAATGCGCTCCGGGTCGAGGCCGAAACGGGCACCTAAGGCGCGGCGCAACTCGGTGGAGGCGCCATCCGGGTAGCGGTGCATCTCGCTGGCAACCTTGGCGAAGGCTGCCTGTGCGCCCGGCGGCGGGCCGAATGCGCCTTCGTTGGAGGAGAGCTTGATGATCCGGTTCACGCCCGCAATCTTGCTCTCGCCCGAGACGTAGGCGGCGATTTGCATCACTTCGGCGCGCGGCAGCGGGCGCGTGGCGGGTTTGGCGGTCTCGTTCATACGGAGTCTCCATCGACCGGCTGGGCATAGGCGCCGAGCACGACCGGTTTGTGCGTCCCGACAAGTGCTTGCAGTCGGGGATCGGATTCGGTGACGAAGCCATCGACATCGACCAGCACGATGCTCGCATGCGCTTCGCGGCGCAGGATCATCGCCAGCGGCGGCAGACCGGCTTCGGTGAACAAGGTGGTCAGCCGGGCGCGGCTGGCCTCGGCGGAGACTTCCATGCCGATCAGCGTGTGATCATGCGGGCTGGCGTCCGGGGCGGCGATAGAGACCACCAAAGCGCGGGCCTGGGTGGCCCCTTCCGCGCGCGGGCTCCAGAACGGCAGTCGGGCGACGACATGGATGCGCGGCGATTCTTTTTGCAGCAGCGCCGTCCACCATGCCTGCCGCAAAGGCTCATCCTCGGTCGGCATCGGCAGCACAGCGGCCACGGCAGCGCCGGAGGCCAGATCAGCCAGAGCCTGCGCCGCGCTGGAATGAATGCGCAGATCGGTCGAACTGCCGAAATGCTCGCGTGCCAGCGAGACATAGCCGCCATTGGCCACTTCGGCGGTGTTGGCCACCGCAATGGTGTAATTGCCCTGCATGGCCGTCGTGGCTGCGAATAACTCGCGCCAGATACGCGGCAAAGTGCGCTTGGGCAGATGGCCCTGATGGCGGGCGAGCAGGCGATGAATAATCTCCGCCTCACGCCCCGGGCGGAACGGCACGCGGCCTTTCGCCCCAAGTGCGCCCACGCGCTCGACCACTTCGGCCCGCAGCATCAGCAGGTCGTGCAGCGAATCGTCAATCCGGTTCAACTCGATGCGCAGGGCGGCGAGGGCGGCGGCGAGATCGGCTGGGTCGGGCAAGGTGTCTGACATCGGCTCAATTCATCTGGAACAGCTCTCTCGAATAGCCGAAGCCGCCATCGCTGCAAAGCTGATGCGAGTTGCACCACGCTGCTTGCAGACCCACATTCAAAAGGCACGGTTGCGGCGTCGGCGCTCGCGGCTTACAGGACGCGGACCATGGATTTACCCGAACAGGGCCCTATTGCGCATCAGAGCGCTGTCTTCACGGACGGGTTGGTGTTGGATTGCGGCCAACACCTGCCAAGCCTGACTGTTGCCTATCGCACCTATGGCGCTTTGAACGCTCAACGTTCGAACGCTGTGCTGATCTGCCATGCACTCACCGGCGACCAATATGTCGGCGAAACCCATCCGCTGACCGGCAAAGGTCCGTGGTGGGATCACATCGTCGGTCCCGGCCGTCCGGTGGACACGGAGCGCTATTTCGTCATCTGCATCAACGTGCTCGGCGGCTGCATGGGCTCGACCGGCCCGATGGACGATCGCGCGCCCGGCGAAGCGCCCTGGGGGGCGGATTTTCCGCCGATCACGATTCGCGACATGGTGCGGGCGCAAAAGCGGCTGATCGACCATCTCGGTATCACCCGGCTATTCGCTGTCGTCGGCGGTTCGATGGGCGGTATGCAGGTGCTGGAATGGGCGGCGACCTATCCTGAGATGGTCTTCGCGGCCGTGCCGGTTGCCACCGCCTTCTATCATTCGGCGCAGAACATCGCCTTCCATGAGGTGGGGCGACAGGCGATTACGGCTGATCCGAATTTTGCTGCCGGGCAGTATTACGCCTCCGGTCGCACGCCGAAGGACGGTCTGGCGGTGGCGCGGATGGTGGCGCATATCACCTATCTGTCCGAAGAGGCGTTGAGCCGGAAATTCGGCCGCAAATTGCAGGGCACCACGCGGCCCACTCCGCATTCGCTGGCATTGTTCGGCGATATGTTCGAGGTGGAGAGCTACCTGCAATATCAGGGCAATTCCTTCGTCAATCGCTTCGATGCCAATTCCTATCTGGCCATCACAAGGGCGATGGATCAGTTCGATCTCGCCTCCGAATATGATGGCGATTTGTCGCGTGCCTTTGCAGGCACCCGCACGCGGTTCTGCGTGATTTCCTTCTCGTCCGATTGGCTATTTCCCACCCACGAAAGCCGCGCAATCGCCCGTGCGCTGAACAAGGCGGCGGCGAATGTGAGTTTTGTGGAAATCACCTCTGACAAAGGGCATGACGCCTTCCTGCTTGACGAACCCGATCTGCGCCGCGTGCTGGGCGGCTTCCTCAACGGCTGCGCACTGCATGCCGGGTTGGTGGAGGACGACCGATGAGCGAGCAGGTGCGTTATGTGGCGAAAAACATGCGCCTTGATCTGCGCTTGATCGCCGACATGATCCCGTCGGGCAGCCGCGTGCTCGATATTGGCTGTGGTGACGGTGCGCTGATCGACGAACTCACCCGCATGCGTGGCTGCGATGCGCGCGGCATTGAGATTGACATGGCCGAAGTGGCGCAGACCATCTCACGCGGGCTGCCGGTGATGCATGGCGATGCCGACACCGATCTGGCGCATTATCCGGATCGGGCTTTCGATTATGTCGTGCTCAGCCGCACCTTACAGGCCGTTGAGCGGCCACAGGCGGTGCTGCGGCAGATGTTGCGCATCAGCGAACGCGCCATCGTCAGCTTCCCGAATTTCGGCCATTGGCAGCTGCGCCTGCAATTGCTCATCACCGGGCGCATGCCGATGACCTCGGTGTGGGGCAAACCGTGGTACGAAACCCCGAACATCCACCCCTGCACGATCAGCGACTTTTTCGCGCTGTGTGAGGCGGAGGGCTATGTGGTCGAACGCTGGATGGCCATCGACGAAGCCGGCCGCCGCTCCCCCTGGCGCCGCTTCGCCCGACTGGCCAATCTGTTTGGCGAGCAGGCGCTGTTTCAGTTAAGGCGGGCTTAAGGCGTTTTCCATCTTCGGTTTATCGGATTTTGGTTTTTGTCCTGAAGGCGGCAATGGCTGAGGAAATCTTTGCGCGCAATGATCGTCATCGCGATCAATTCCTGCGCGATAAAATTTTTCAGAAACCCCATCTCCACGCTCGATTGACTCAGTAATCTCACCGAGTTCGTCCAGCAGGGCGGGATGTCGGGCAATCCGCGCAACATCCTGAAATTGCAAAATAAATATGGATTGATTTTGGCTTTTTTTGATCCGTGAAAGCCGAAGTCGAAGCGAAGGGTTGCTTCTCTTCATCCGAACAGAAGTTTGCGCCGCTCATGCCGGCGACGTTGCGCCGAAATTTCCCCATTTCACCCTCGCAATCTGAGCAGCATCAGGAGGGAAGTGACAATTTTCAACGAATCGTTCCCAGCCCCTACACTGGCAATTCAGTCGTCTTCTTCACCACGCGCAGCGTCAATGTTGATTGCACGCGGGAGACGCCGGGGAGTTGGGTGAGGATGTCGGTGTGGATACGCTCGAAATCGCGGGCGTCGCGGAAGGCGATGCGCAGCAGGTAATCCGCCGCGCCAGCCAGCAAATAGCATTCGATGATCTCGGCATGCCGCGCCACCTGCGCTTCGAAGCGATCCAGGGCCGCGCGCCCTTGCTGATCCAGCGTCACCGAGACGAACGCCGCCCCGGCAATGCCCGCCTTGTCCGGATCAAGCAGCATGACATAGCCGGCGATCAGCCCGCTTTCCTCCAGCAATCGCACCCGGCGCAGGCAGGCAGAGGGGGAGAGGTGCACCTTCTCAGCCAAATCTGCATTGCTCAACCGCCCGTCGCGCATCAGCGCATGCAAAATGGCGCGGTCGCGGTCGTCCAGCTCAGATGTCGGCATGAAATTGCGTTCTTTCGACGTTTTGCCGCAGATGGTTCGAATAATTCAGCATAACTGCAAAAAAATAGCAGCAAATTTCGCCAAATCCGCGCAATGATGCCAGCCCTGACACGAGGAGGCTGTGATGCTGGTTGGTGTTCCCAAGGAGATCAAGAACAACGAATTCCGTGTGGTTCTTACCCCCGGTGCGGTGATGGAGTTGGTGCATCACGGCCATTCGGTGCTTGTCGAGATTGGGGCCGGCGTCGGCTCAGGGCTGTCGGATGAGGAATACGTCAAGGCCGGGGCGAGGCTTGTTGAAACGGCTGCCGAAATTTTCGCCACCGCCGAGATGATCGTGAAGGTGAAGGAGCCGCAGCCCAATGAGCGCGCGATGCTGCGTCGGGGGCAGGTTCTGTTCACCTATCTCCACCTCGCGCCCGATTTGGAGCAGACCCGCGATTTGCTGGCCAGCGGGGCCACCTGCATTGCCTATGAAACCGTCACATCCCCACATGGCGGTCTGCCGCTGTTGACGCCGATGTCGGAAGTCGCCGGTCGTCTGGCACCGCAGATGGGCGCGCATGCGTTGGAGAAGGCGCAAGGCGGGCGCGGCGTACTGCTCGGTGGTGTGCCGGGCGTGGCGCCGGCAGAGGTGGTTATTCTCGGCGGCGGCGTCTCAGGCACCCATGCGGCGACGATCGCACTCGGCATGGGAGCGAATGTGACGGTGGTCGACCGCTCCGCCGAGGCGTTGCGCCGGATTTCCGCGCAATTCGGCCCGGCGGTGCGCACGATTTTCTCCACGCGCGCAGCGGTGGCGGAACTGGTCACGCATGCCGATCTGGTCATCGGCGCGGTGCTGATCCCTGGGGCGGCGGCTCCGAAGCTGATCACGCGGGCGATGCTGCCGACAATGAAGCCGGGTTCGGTGATTGTCGATATCGCCATCGACCAGGGCGGCTGCTGCGAAACCTCGCACGCCACCACCCATGCCGACCCGACCTATGTGGTCGATGGCGTGGTGCATTATTGCGTGGCGAATATGCCGGGTGCTGTGGCGCGCACCTCCACCTTCGCCTTGAACAACGCAACATTGGGCTTCACTTTGGCGCTGGCCGACAAGGGATGGCAGCGTGCGCTGCGCGACGATCACCATCTGGCCGAGGGGCTGAACGTGCATGCCGGTCAACTGACCTGCGCGCCGGTGGCCGAAGCACACGGGCTGCCCTACACACCGGTGGACGCGGTTTTGGCGTAAGGTCGGGCTATCGATATACCTGCCGCCGATGCCCATTGCGGACGATGAGGATGACCCGCCGGTCATCCTCAGTCTGCGCGACTATACGCCAATCACCCACTCGGTATTTTCAGAACGCGCCAAGTTCACTGCCTTGGAGAGCCTTGCCAATACTGCGTGGATCATCCAGCGTGGCGACGAGTTCGAACAGGAAAGTGGCAATCCGCTGGCGGACGGCTTTGTCGAGTTTGGCGAATTCTTTTGCCGCAACTGGCAGAAACTCAACCCTTAAGGTCAAGATCGCTCACCAGATCCTTGAGCGCAACCGCAGTTTCACCACTGGCGTGGAACTCCGCCAGGCTTTGCAGCCGCTGTGCGACATCATCTGGCAGGCGAAGGGAGACGGCTCCCATGACAACAATCCCTCAGGCGTGAATGCAATACCAAGATCGCATATTCGCCCGAGGGAATTCCAACAGGCAATCCGCTTACATCTCAGGATCAGCCAACTCATCATCCGGCTGGCTGGCGTCGAGGGCGGCTTGCAGCATGTAGGCGGCGGCCATCTGATCGACGAGTTCGCCGCGCTTCTTGCGGCTGAAATCGGCTTCCTGCACCAGGAAGCGGTTCACCGCCGAGGACGACAAACGCTCGTCAAACAAGGCTGTCGGCAATTCTGTCTCTGCCGAAATCGCATGTGCCCAATCGCGCGCGGCCTGGGCGGCGGGGCCATAGCTGCCATCCATCGATAGCGGCAGACCGATCACCAGACCACCGACGCTGTGCACGCGGGCGATTTGGAGGATTTCATGCGCCATCGGCGCGATTTTACCGCGCGGAATCTGGCTGAACGGGCTGGCGATCATCAGCGAAACGTCGCTCAGGGCGACGCCCACCGTCTTGCTGCCGGGGTCAAGCCCGATCAAACGATGGCCAGGGGGGAGTTGCTTGCGCAGTTGGGTTATGTTGAACAGCTTCATACAGGGGTTTATGGTCCAATCGGGCCGAAAAGCCCAGAGATCCCCCAGAAGTGAACAAGGGACACAGATGTCGCTCGATCCTGCGGCCGTACGCCGCATCGCCCGCCTTGCCCGTCTTCGCGTCAACGACGCCGAAGTTGCCGCCCTGCAAACTGATTTGAACAGCATTCTGGGCTGGATCGACCAGTTGAATGAGGTCGATGTCACTGGCGTCGAACCGCTCACCGGCGGTACCTCCATCGCACTGCGCCAGCGCGAGGATGTCGTCACTGTGCCGGATCTGACCGAAGACGTGCTCTCCAACGCGCCCGACCGCGATGGTCCGTTCTACACCGTGCCGAAGGTGGTCGAGTGATGTTTGATCTCTCCCTGAAAGACGCGCGCGATGCCCTGCGCGCGAAGAAATTCTCGTCGCGTGAACTCACCAGCGCCTATCTCGGCGCGGTCGAGCAGCTGAACCCGACGCTGAACGCCTACATCACCACCACGCCGGATCTCGCCCTCCAGCATGCCGACGCTGCCGATAAGGCTTTGGCCTCCGGCGATGCCCGCGCGCTGACCGGCATTCCGCTGGCAATCAAGGATCTGTTCTGCACCAAGGGCGTGCGCACCACGGCAGCGAGCAAGATCCTCTCGCCGTTTGTGCCGCCCTATGAGAGCACGGTGACGGCGAACCTGCTCGCCGATGGCGCGGTGTTCCTCGGCAAGGCCAATCTGGACGAGTTCGCGATGGGCTCCTCCAACATGACGTCGGCTTTCGGTGGCGTCACCAACCCGTGGCAACGCCAGGGCAGTGACGCGAAGCTGGTGCCGGGTGGCTCCTCCGGTGGTTCGGCAGCGGCTGTTGCCGCCCGCATCGCACTCGGGGCGACGGCGACCGACACGGGCGGTTCCATCCGTCAGCCCGCCTCGTTCTGCGGCATAGCCGGCATCAAGCCGACTTATGGCCGTTGCTCGCGCTGGGGCGTGGTGGCGTTTGCTTCCTCGCTCGATCAGGCGGGTCCGGTGGCACGCACTGTGGAAGATTGCGCCATTCTGCTCGGCTCGATGGCGGGCTTTGACGATAAAGACAGCACGTCCGCCAACATGCCCGTCCCCGATTTCGCCGCCGCCTGTGCGCGCGGTGTGAAGGGGCTGCGCATCGGTGTTCCGAAAGAATACCGCATGGAGGGTCTGGATCCGGTGATCGACAAGCTTTGGCAGCAAGGCCTGGATTGGCTGCGCGATGCCGGGGCAGAGATTGTTGATATCTCGCTGCCGCACACCAAATACGGCCTGGCGACCTATTACATCGTCGCCCCCGCCGAAGCCTCGTCCAACCTCGCCCGCTATGACGGCGTGCGCTATGGCGCGCGTTCGCCGGGCCGCGATCTGATCGAGATGTATGAAAACACCCGCGCCGACGGCTTCGGGGCCGAGGTGAAGCGCCGCATCATGATCGGCACTTATGTGCTCTCGGCTGGGTATTACGATGCGTATTACCTCAAGGCACAGAAAGTGCGCGCGCTGATCCTGAAGGATTTCACCGATGCTTTCGGCCGCGTGGATGCAATCCTCACCCCCACCGCCCCGTCGGCCGCCTTCGGCCAGGGCGAGAAGATGGATGATCCCGTCACGATGTATCTGAACGACGTCTTCACCGTGCCGGTGAACATGGCAGGGCTTCCTGGCCTGTCACTGCCAGCTGGCCTCGACCATCAGGGCTTGCCGCTCGGCTTGCAGGTGATCGGTCGTCCGTTTGACGAAGAGACGGTGTTCGCTGTCGGGCAGGCACTCGAAAAGGCCGCCGGATTCACCGCCCTTCCCACGCTGCGGGCAGGAGTCTGAACCATGGCAAGCTACACACTCGAAGGCTCCACCGGCACGTGGGAGATCGTCTGCGGTCTCGAAGTGCACGCCCAGGTGACGAGCAAATCCAAGCTGTTCTCCGGTGCCTCCGCCGAATACGGCGCGGAGCCGAACAGCCATGTCAGTCTGGTGGACGCGGCATTCCCCGGCATGCTGCCGGTGATCAACCATGAATGCGTCGCACAAGCCGTGCGCACCGGTCTGGGCCTGAACGCCCAGATCAATCTGTGGTCGCGCTTTGACCGCAAGAACTACTTCTACGCCGATTTGCCGCAGGGCTATCAGATCAGCCAGTTCGCCCACCCGATCATCGGCGAAGGCGTGGTGGACGTGGTGCTGAGCGACGGCAGCGTCAAACAGATTGGCATCACCCGCCTGCATCTGGAACAGGATGCCGGCAAGTCGCTGCACGATCAGGACCCGACCAAGAGCTTCATCGACCTCAACCGCTCCGGCGTGGCGTTGATGGAGATTGTGTCCGAGCCTGATATCCGCTCGCCGGAAGAAGCGGGCGCGTATCTGACCAAATTGCGCCAGATCGTCCGCTATCTCGGCACCTGCGACGGCAATATGGACGAAGGCTCGATGCGCGCTGACGTCAACGTGTCGGTCCGCAAGGCGGGCGAAGAATTCCGCACGCGCTGCGAGATCAAGAACGTCAACTCGATCCGCTTTGTCATGCTGGCCGTTGATGCCGAGGCAAAGCGGCAGATCGCCATTTGGGAAGATGGCGGCGAAGTGGTGCAGGAAACCCGTCTGTTCGATGTGAGCAAGATGGAAACCCGCTCGATGCGCTCGAAGGAAGACGCGCATGATTACCGCTATTTCCCCGACCCGGATTTGCTGCCGCTGATCCTGGAACAGGCCTGGGTTGATGAGCTGAAATCGCATCTGCCCGAATTGCCGGATGCCAAGGTGGCGCGGTTCCAGAGCCAGTATGGCCTGTCGCCTTACGACGCCCGCATCCTGACCGGCGAGCAGATCACTGCCGATTTCTACGAGCAAGTGGCAGGTTCGCGCGACGCCAAGAAGGCCGCCAACTTCATCATGGGCGACTATTTCGCCGCCCTGAACAAGAATGGCTGGAACATCGAAAGCAGCCCGATCACCATCGCACAGATCATCGATCTGCTCGATTTGCAGGATAAGCAGGTGATCAATGGCCGCATCGCCAAGGAAGTCTGGGAAGCCAACGTGGCGGCCTATGCCGAAGTGGATCGCGAGACATGGGCACAGGTGAGCTTCTCGCCGTCGCAATACGTCGATGAGAAGGGCTTGAAGCAGGTGCTCGACACCGGTGCTATCGACGCCGCAGTCGATGCCGTCCTTGCCGCCAATGCCGACAAGGTTGCCGCCTTTAAGGGCGGGCAGGAGAAGCTGTTCGGCTTCTTCGTCGGCCAAGTGATGAAGGCGATGGCTGGCAAGGGCAATCCGGCGCTGGTCAACGAAGCACTGAAGGCGAAGCTGTCCTGATGCAACGGCGGCTCTTCCTCGCGGCCGGGGCGGCGGCGCTCGCACGTCCCGCTTTGGCTGCGGTCGAGGAGCCGCCCATCGGCACGCTTCAAGTGCTGACCTATCACCGCTTCGAACGCCGGGAGAACCCACCCGGTACGGTGGTGTCTCCGGCGCTGTTCGCCCAGCAGATGGAGTGGCTGTCCGCGCACACCATCCCGGTGGTCGGCCTGCGTGAGAGCATCAAGCTGGCGACGGGGGAGACTGTCGCCACGCCAGCGGTTGCCATCACCGCCGATGATGGCTGGCGCAGTGTTTATACCGAGATGTTCCCGGTCATCCTCAAACACCGCTTCCCGGTCACGCTGTTCCTCAACCCGCCGATGATCGGGCATGGCGGCGCGTATCTCACCTGGGCGATGGTGCAGGAGATGCAGGCCTCCGGTCTGGTTGACATGCAGGCGCATACGCTGAGTCACCCGAATTTCAACGAGGAACGCCACAAGCGCACGCCGGAGGAGTATGCGGCGTTCATCAGGCATGAACTCACCGATTGCCGGACGATGCTGGAAGATAAGTTGGGCACGAAGGTCGATCAGCTCGCCTGGCCGTTCGGCATTCACAACGCGCAGCTGGAGCAAGCGGCGACGGAGGCTGGCTATACGGCGTCCTATGCGCTGGGCTCACATCCGGTGGTCGCTGGCTCCCCTGTCCAGGCGCTGCCGCGTTCGCAAATCTATGAAACCGACGGCACCGTCCGTTTCGCTTGGATGGCGGAGGGGCATTCGCGCAAGCCGTTGGTGTAACGAGGGGGCTCACACCGCATGACCATTGAACTCTGGACCTGGAACACGCCCAACGGCCGCAAGATTTCCGTGGCGCTGGAGGAGATGGGGCTGCCCTATACCGTCCACACGGTGAACATCTCCAAGGGCGATCAGTTCAACCCGGAATTTCTTGCCTTCAGCCCGAACAACCGCATCCCGGCGATTCGGGACCCGAACGGGCCGGACGGCAAGCCGATCACCGTGTTCGAATCGGGTGCCATCCTGCTCTATCTCGCCCAGAAGACCGGAAAATTCTTCCCCGCCGATCTGCGCGCTCAGGTGCCGGTGTGGGAATGGTTGATGTGGCAGATGGGCGGATTCGGCCCGATGCCCGGCCAAGTGCATCATTTCCTGATGGTGGAGAACGAGGCCGACCAGAAATATGGTCTGGAGCGCTATTCCAAGGAAACCCGCCGCCTGTATGGGGTTGCCGACCGCCGTTTGGCTGATGTTCCATATTTCGCGGGGGCGGATATCACGATTGCCGATTTCGCCATCTTGGGTTGGGCCTGGCGGCATGAGCGGCATCAGGTTGCTCTGGCAGACTTCCCGAACGTCAAGCGCTGGTATGAAGCGATGATGGCGCGGCCTGCAACACAGCGTGGCTTTGAGGTGGCGCTGAGCTGAATCCTGAAATTAGTTGGCAATAAGGCGTGTCACACATTTGACGCGCCGCCAGCTTATCCCTAGAACGTGGCCTGCAAACGTCGTGTTGCATGTTGGTCGCATTGACTTGCGGTCCTCCGGCGGAGGGGTGGCCGAGCGGCTGAAGGCGACGGTTTGCTAAACCGTTGTAGGGAGTCAATCCCTACCGTGGGTTCGAATCCCATCCCCTCCGCCAAATTCCCGTTGCTAACTCATGTAGTGCCCCGGTGGACGCCGGAATTTGTCCTGACTTCAAAGGGGTTTAGGGCATCCGCCCGAACCTCTGAGACTGGCACCATCCCGATTTCCGGTCTCTGAATGGCCACCTGTCTCAGACCGACCGAACCTCACACGCCCAGATTCGGGGGTTATTGGCTTGTTTTCAGACAGATTTGAGGTTCGAGTCGGCACAGGATTGCTGGTGTTTTCGTCGGGTGGCGAGTGCGAGAGGCGAGCGCCAGGTGGGCGTTTCAGAGCGGGATTGCGGGTGGTTGGGCATGGCGTAGTCGCCATACATCAATCCGCGTTTCCTGCCATGAGGTGCCTGATGACAGACGTGACCGACGCCGATAGCCTGGCGGCATGGCAGCAGCCCCCTGGAGCGATACGGAGAATGACCTGATCGTCGCGGATTATTTCGCGATGCTGAAGGATGACATATCCGGCAGGGGCTACAACAAAGCTGAGCACAGAGGTGATCTGATGCCCCTGTTGCAAGGGCGTTCGGACAAGTCAATTGAATTCAAGCATCAGAACATCAGCGCTGTTTTGAAGGGGCTCGGCGAGGAGTGGATATCAGGCTACAAGCCTGCCTTTCATTTCCAGGCGTCTTTGGTCGATGCCGTTCAACGTTGGCTTCAGCACAATCCGGCATGGCTACAACGCACTATTCCCCGCTCAACCAGTCCGGGCTTTGCGGAGGGGCCCCATTTGTGGATTGGCCCAGCTCCGACGCTGAGCAATCAACCGCCGCCGTTGGAGTTGGAACAACTGCTGCACATCGCAAGGAAATGCGATGTTGCCGGGCGGGACGAGCGCAACCGGGCATTGGGTAAAGCCGGAGAGGAGCGTGTGCTCGAACATGAGCGCAGTGTGCTCACGGATGCCGGGCGCCTGGATCTCGCGCGCCAGATCAGGTGGGTGTCAGAGGAGGATGGCGACGGGGCTGGGTTCGACATTGCCAGCTTTACGCCTGAGGGGCATCCGCGACTGATCGAAGTGAAGACCACAAACGGCTGGGAGCGCACCCCTTTCTACATCAGCCATAACGAATTGGCAGTCGCCGATGAACAGCGGGATGCATGGTGCTTGGTCAGACTTTGGAATTTCTCGCGTGGCGCCCAAGCGTTCGAACTTCAGCCCCCGCTGGATGCACACGTCACTCTCACCGCCACCAATTTTGAGGCAAGCTTTCGGGGCATGAACTGAGTGCTAATGGCTAAAGTGATTCGACATAATCACGCAGCATGTCCACCGATTCCGGCATACCGTCGGCTTCCATTTTCAGCAGCAATTCGTCTGCCGTGATCTCGGGACGTCGCCAACTCATCCGCATCTGTCGCAGTGCCGCCACGCCCCGGGCGATATCAAGGTTGAGCGTGTCGGCGACGAATTCATCGGCGGTCTTTGGCTCCATCGCGTGGCGGTGAAGGATCGCAGGCGGGAAATCTTTGGTATTTTCCGTCACGATGACCGCCGCTTGGCACTGGATTGCCGCAGCCAGAACGTGCGCGTCACCAGGATCGGGAAGGAACTGGCAAATCGGCAGGAGATGCTCGAAGCCGACCACCATCGCCTCATCGAAGGCCGCCTGCATTATGCGCCGAGATGCGGCTGCCCTTGCTTCTGAATCGGCGAGCCCCTTGGCGGCAGTCATCTTGGCAATGGCGCGCTCAGTTTCGTCCAGAATCGGCACAGACCAGCGCAGGCGGAACAGCTCCGCCTCTGCCAGCGTCAGGATCAGGCTGCGCTTGAGCACCCCTGCCAGGGAGCAAGCATCAATCAGCACCGTGAAGCGATTGGCAAACATGCCTTACAGGAGCTCCGCGTCAATCGCCGCCAGATCAGCCAGCGTCTTGCGTCTCCTGCTGTCGCGGGTGTGCTTGTAGTCAAACAGCTTGGCTGCCGGGATGCGCCGGTGGCGGCCGACCAGTTGGAATTCGAGCTCGCCCTTTTCGAGAAGGGAAATCAGATAGGGGCGAGAAACATTGAGAATATCCGCCGCTTGCTGCGTGGTGAGC
>Ga0316222_1000924_pt1 | contig 39853 bp, 39 predicted proteins | sample TBH18011metaG_FD_206008 | JGI IMG/M metagenome (GOLD analysis project Ga0316222, IMG submission 206008) | Freshwater microbial communities from Trout Bog Lake, Wisconsin, USA - TBH18011 | ecosystem: Environmental > Aquatic > Freshwater > Lake > Hypolimnion/Profundal zone | place: USA: Wisconsin... | reverse complement strand
CGGCGGCGCCTTCCAGGAAGGCGCCGAACGAAAAGCCGATCATCAGCATCTGCAGCCGCTGGTCGGCGGTGATCGCCACCACCGAGGAGCGGATGATCTCGAACTGGCCGGTCTTGACCGTGACCTTATAGAGGAACACCGCGCCGATGATGATCCAGGCGATGGGCCACAGCCCGAACAAGAAGCCCTGGACCACCGACATCACCGCCGCCGCCACCGGCATCTGATAGGCGATCACCGCCACGGCCAGCGACAGCAGCACCGTGATGGTGCCGGCCACATGGCCTTTCATGCGGAACACCGCCAGGGCGGCGAAAAAGAAGATGATGGGGATGGCGGCGATCAGCGACGACAGCCAAAGATTTCCGGCTGGATCGTAAACCTGGGTCCAAGGCTGCATGAGTCCTCCCGTTTGATTCGGAGCGGGGCATGGTTGGGATGCGCCGCGACGTTTGATGGTAAAGTTTTTATACCACTTGATGATAATGGATAACTTATTTCGTATTTTGAAGTAAATGGAAAAATTTAGGCACCATGCGTTCCGAGGTTGGACGAACGCCTTGGCAAGGGATATCCTGTTGATCATGACCCAGAAGAAATCCAAGCCGGCAAAGACCGCCGCTCCGGAATCCGCCCCCGAATCCGTGCCGGAACCCTGGCAGGATCCCCTGGCGCGCCTGCTCCAGGCCCATCCCCAAAGCGCCTTCGATTATCTGGAGTTCCGCCGGGTGATGGCCGGCAACAGCGCCGCCCTGGCCGCCGAACGGGCCAGCGCCGAGGATCTGGCCCGCCTTGATGGCTGCCTGGACGCCATGGAGCGGGCCCACGCCGCCGACGACGCCGTCCAGGAGGCGGCGGCCGACGCCGATTTCCATCTGGCCATCTATCTGGCCGCCCATAACGAGGTCATGACTCACGTGATGCGGCGCATCTTCGAGATGCTGAAGGGCGGAATTTTCTACGACCGCGCCGACCTCTATCGCCGGCGTGGGGTGCGCGAAGGATTCCTGCGTCAGCACCGGGCGATCTGGCAGGCCATATCCGCCGGTGACGCCACCCTGGCCCGCCAGGTCGCCGAGGCCCATATAGGTTCCATCGAGGAAGCGCTACGGGAGGCCCAATACGATGGCGCCCGCCGCGAGGTGGCGTTGCGGCGCCGGGCGGGGTCCGATCTGGTCAGCCGCGCCAAGGGCGCCTGAGAGACGACGAAATTTTTGGACAAAAGTTTTTACCACTTTACCTGGAGAGTAAAATAGTCTAGCCGTTAATGGCTGGCCAACGATGCCGGCCCTGCGTGAGGAAACGCCATGTCCGCAACCGGCCGCCCCCATACCGTCTATTTCTTCGGCACCTGTCTGGTGGACCTGTTCTATCCCGAGGCCGGATTGGCCGGGATGGAGCTTCTGCAGCGTGAAGGCGTCACCGTGGTCTTCCCCCAGAACCAGACCTGCTGCGGCCAGCCGGCCCGCAACAACGGCCATCCCGACGAAGCCCGCGCCGTGGCCCGGATTCAGCTCGACGCCTTCCCCGGCGATTGGCCGATCGTGGTGCCGTCGGGGTCCTGCGCCGGCATGATGAAGACCCACTACCCCCATTTGTTCGAGAATGATCCCGATCACGCCCGCGCCGTGGCGTTTTCGGCCCGGGTGTTCGAACTGACCCAGTTCCTGGTGGATGTGCTGAAGGTCCAGCTGACCGACCGGGGCAAGCCGGTGACCGTCACCTGGCATCCGTCATGCCATTCCCAGCGCGAGATGGGGGTGGTGGAGCAGCCCAAGGCGTTGCTGCGGCAATTGGCCAACGTCACCCTGGTGGAGAACCCGCGCGAGACGGAATGCTGCGGCTTCGGCGGCACCTTCTCGGTCAAGCAGCCGGAAATCTCGGCGGCCATGGTGGCGGACAAGGTGGAGTCGATCCAGCGGACCGGCGCCACCCAGGTGGTGTCGGGCGATTGCGGCTGTCTGATGAACATCACCGGCGCCGCCGAGAAAAGCCGCAACCTCGTCACCGGCCAGCACATTGCCGCGTTTTTGATGGAGCGCTGCCATGGCCGTTGACGCCCCCGCCGGTTTCGGAGCCCCCACTGGTTTCGGAGCCCCCACTGGTTTCGGAGCCAAAGCCCATGTGGCGCTGAACGACCCCAAGCTGCGCGCCAATTTCCGCCGGGCCATGGACGGCCTGATGGACAAGCGTGCCGCTCAATTCTCCGATGCCGGGGAGTGGAAGGCCCTGCGGGCGCGCGGCGCCGCCGTCCGCGCCCGTGCCCTGGCGCATTTGCCGCAATTGCTGGAGCAACTGGAAGCCAGGCTGACCGCCAACGGCATCACCGTCCATTGGGCCGAGACCACCGGCGAGGCCAACGCCATCGTGCTGGGGATTCTCCAGCAGGCCGGCGCCACCCGGGTGATCAAGGGCAAGTCCATGGTCACCGAGGAAATGCACCTCAACGCCCATCTCGAGGCCAACGGCATCACGGCGGTGGAATCCGATCTGGGCGAATACATCATCCAACTGGCGGGGCAGGCGCCGTCCCATATCGTCATGCCCTGCATCCACATGAACAAGGCCGAGATCGCCGAACTGTTCGCCGCCAAGATCCCGGGCCAGACCTATACCGAGAACGTCGACGAGTTGACCGCCGCCGCCCGCAAGGCGCTGCGCGGCCGCTTCGCCGAGGCCGATGCCGGCATATCGGGGGTGAATTTCGCCGTGGCCGAGACCGGCACCCTGGTCCTGATCGAGAACGAGGGCAATGGGCGGCTGTCCACCACCCTGCCGCCGCTCCACATCGCCGTCACCGGCATCGAGAAGGTGCTGGAAAAGCTGGAGGATGTGGCGCCGCTGCTGTCGCTGCTGCCGCGTTCGGCCACCGGCCAGGTGATCACCACCTATGTCAACATGATCAGCGGCCCCCGCAAACCCGGCGAGAAGGACGGCCCCAAGGCGGTCCATCTGGTGCTGCTGGACAACGGCCGGTCGCGGGTCTACGGCGACGTGGAACTGGCCGATACCCTGCGCTGCATCCGTTGCGCCGCCTGCATGAACCACTGTCCGGTCTATACCCGGGTCGGCGGCCATACCTACAGCTTCACCTATCCCGGCCCCATCGGCAAGATCCTGACCCCCCAGCTGGAGGGCCTCGATTGCGCCGGCGACCAGCCCCATGCCTCGACCCTGTGCGGTGCCTGCGCCGAGGTCTGCCCGGTGCAGATCCCCATCCCCGATTTGCTGGCCCGCCTGCGCACCGAGGCGGTGACGCCGTCCTCCATCGCCGTCAAGGGCGGCGGCGGTGGGGTGTCCCTGGCCGACAGCCTGGGCTGGGGCGGCTGGACCGCGCTTTATTCCAGGCCCCTGGTCTATCGCCTGTCCACCCGGCTGCTGGGGGTGTTCGGCAATCTGATGCCGGCCTGGCTGCCCATGCTGCGGCAGTGGACCAGCGTGCGGACCAAGCCGAAATTCGCCGCCAAGAGCCTGCATCAACTGGCTCGCGAGAGGGGCTTTTCCGATGACCAGCGCTAGAGACCGCATCCTGTCCCGCCTCAAATCCGCCCCCCGCCGCACCATGCCGGAGCGTCCCGACTGGGCGGCGCCCCGCTATGGCGAGGGCCGCCTGACCCAGTTCCGCGCCATGCTGGAGGCCGCCCACGCCCAGGTCACCGAGGTGGCCCGGGCCGAGTGGCCTTCGCTCCTGCGGCTGATCCTGGCGCAAAAGGGGGTGACCCGGGTCCTGTTCGCTCCCGCCACCGAAACCGGCCGGCAATTGGCGGCGGCCTGGGCCAATGGCGACGCGCCCCAACTGGTGGCCTCCCAACTGGTGGCCCCCCAACTGGTGGCCTACGACCGCCCGATGGAGGAGATCAAGGAGGTTCTGGTGCACGAGGTTCAGGCCGCGGTCACCACCGCCCGCAGCGGCATCGCCCAGACCGGTTCGCTGGTGCTGTGGCCGACCGCCGACGAGCCCCGGCTGATGAGCCTGCTGCCGCCCATCCATGTGGTGCTGGTGGATAAGGCCCGCATCGTCGATTCGCTGGCCGATACCATGGCCGCCGAGGCGTGGTCCGGTGGCATGCCCACCAATGCGGTGTTGGTGTCGGGCCCCTCCAAGACCGCCGATATCGAGCAGACCCTGGCCTATGGCGTCCACGGTCCCAAGGAATTGATCGTGCTGGTGATCGGAGACGACGCGCCATGACCTTGCTGCTGGAACTGGCCGGTGTGGTCCCGCCGCACCGCCTGATTACCGATCCGTTGCGCCGCTTGGCCTATGGCACCGATGCCAGTTTCTATCGCCTGATTCCCAAGGTGGTGGTGGAGGTGGCCGACGAGGCCGAGGTGATCGCGGTGCTGGCCGCCTGCCGCCGCCACGGCGCGCCGGTGACCTTCCGCGCCGCCGGAACCTCGCTGTCGGGGCAGGCGGTCGGCGATTCAGTGCTGATGATCCTGGGCAGCGGCTGGCTCGGGGCCAAGGTGGAGAACCAGGGCGAGACCATCCGGCTGCAGCCCGGCGTCATCGGCGCCGAGGCCAACCGCCTGCTCGCCCGCCATGCCCGCAAGATCGGTCCCGATCCGGCCAGCATTGATTCGTGCAAGATCGGCGGCATTGCCGCCAACAATGCCAGCGGCATGTGCTGCGGCACCTCGGACAATTCCTACCAGACCCTGGCCTCGCTGCGGCTGGTGCTGGCCGATGGCAGCCTGGTCGATACCGGCGACGGCGACAGCGTCGCCGCATTCCGCGCCTCCCATGGCCAATTGCTGGCCGCCCTGGACGCCATGGGCCAGCGGGTGCGGGGCGACGAGACCCTGAGCCGGCGCATCCGGCACAAATTCGCCATCAAGAACACCACCGGCTACAGCCTCAACGCATTGGTGGATTACCACGACCCGCTGGATATCCTCAGCCATCTGATGATCGGCTCGGAGGGAACCCTGGGCTTCATCGCCGAGATCACCTATCGCACCGTGCCCGAGCACGCCCACAAGGCCAGCGCCCTGCTGCTGTTCCCCGATATCGCCGAGGCCTGCCGCGCGGTGACGCTGCTGAAGTCCAGCCCGGTTTCGGCGGTGGAATTGATGGACCGCGCCGCCCTCCGCTCGGTGGAGGACAAGCCCGGCATGCCGGCCCAGATCCAGGGCCTGGCCGATGGGGTCACCGCCTTGCTGGTGGAAACCCGCGCCGCCGATGCCCGGGGCCTGGCCGGCAATATGGAGCGGATCGGCCAGGTGCTGGCCGGCGTCGCCACCCTGGCCCCGCCCGCCTTCACCGACGATCCCCATGAATACGGCAAGCTGTGGAAGATCAGGAAGGGCCTGTTTCCGGCGGTGGGCGCGGTGCGCCCGGTGGGAACCACCGTCATCATCGAGGACGTGGCCTTCCCGCTGGACTGTCTGGCGGCGGCCACCCTCGACCTGGAGCATCTGTGCCGCGCCCACGGCTATTTCGAGGCGATCATTTTCGGCCATGCCCTCGACGGCAACCTCCACTTCGTCTTCACCCAGGATTTCGGCTCCGCGGCCGAGGTGGCGCGCTATGCCCGCTTCATGGACGATGTCTGCGATCTGGTGGTCAAGAAATACGACGGCAGCCTGAAGGCCGAGCACGGAACCGGGCGCAACATGGCGCCGTTCGTGGAAATGGAATGGGGCGCCGAGGCCACCGCCCTGATGTGGGAGATCAAGCGCCTGCTGGACCCTGCGGGAATCCTCAATCCCGGCGTGGTGCTCGATACCAATCCCCATGCCCATCTGGAAAACCTGAAACCGTTGCCGCCGGCCGATCCGCTGGTGGATACCTGTATCGAATGCGGCTTCTGCGAGCGTATGTGCCCCAGCCATGGGCTGACCCTGTCGCCCCGCCAGCGCATCACCGGCTGGCGCGAGATCGCGCGGCGCTCCCGCCTGGGCGATCCGGCCACCGAACTGCGTGGCCTTTACGACTATCACGGGATCGATACCTGCGCCGCCTGCGGCTTATGCGCCACCGCCTGCCCGGTGGGGATCGAGACCGGGCGGCTGATCAAGGCCCTGCGCGGTCGCCAATTGAGCAAAACCGCCACCGGCCTGGGGGAATGGACGGCCCGCCATTATGGCGGGGTCCTGGCCGCCACCCGGCTGGGACTGGGGGCGGCGGGACTGGTCAGCGGCGTGATCGGCGCCCCGGCCATGGCCGCCATGGCCGGGGCCGCTCACCGATTGTCGTCCCGCATTCCCAAGGTCGGCCGCCATCTTCCCACCGCCGCCGTCCATGACCTGTCGGCCGGGCCGGAGCAGGGCGAGGCGGTGGTCTATTTCCCCACCTGCGCCGCCAGGACCATGGGCGCGGCGTCGGGCGATCCCGAATCCGAATCCCTGCCCACCGTCATGAGCCGGGTTCTGGCCCGCGCCGGCTTCCGGGTGATTCTGCCCGAAGGCCTGGAATCCCTGTGCTGCGGCCAGCCGTTCGAGAGCAAGGGATTGGAGGCCACCGCCGACCGCAAGGCGGCCGAACTGGAGGCCGCCCTCGCCAAGGCCAGCGACAATGGCCGTCTGCCCATCGTCATGGATGCCTCCACCTGCACCTGGCGCATGAAGACCTTCCTGGGCCAGCGCCTCGCCGTGGTCGATTCGGTGGAATTCCTCCACGACGTGGTCCTGCCCCGCCTCAAGCCCCGGCCACAAGCCGCGCCGGTGCTGGTCCACGTCAATTGCGGCGCCCGCAAGATGGGGCTGGACGACAAGATGGTGGCCCTGGCCCAGGCCTGCGCCACCAATGTGGTGGTTCCCCAAGGGGTCTGTTGCTGCGGCTTCGCCGGCGACAAGGGCTTTACCCATCCCGAACTCAACACCCATGCCCTTCGCCACCTGCCGTCCCAGGTGCCGGCCGGGTGCGAGGCGGGCTATTCCTCCAACCGGACCTGCGAGATCGGATTGGCGGACCAGTCCGGGCTGGTCTATCGTTCCATCGCCGTGCTGCTGGACCGGACCACCCGGTCCTGATTCCGGGCCCATCCGGTAAAGACAGACCCCGCTCTATGTCGACCGACCGCTGCGCCGCACCGACACGGCCTGACAGGCCGATTCCGAACGTATCGGACAATCGGCATACTGGCGGCGTATGCGTTGCCATGCGCATCTGGCCTTTGGTGGAGTCGCTTCAAAGGCTGCGGATGCGGCCGTACTGGACGAAATCGGTCCAGGTGCGCTCCAGCCGCTGCATGGTATGCAGGGTGGTGCCCAGTTGGCCCTGGGTCTGGGCGTCGTCGCCCAGCGCGGTGGCGAGGTCGTCCTGCAGCTTGCGGATGGCGTTGCACAACGCCATGCCCTTGTCGGCCAGCTTGAGGCGGACCGAGCGGCGGTCATGGGGAGACCGTTCCTGGGTCAAGTAACCGCTCTCGGTCAGGGCCTTGATGTTGTAGGACACGTTGGAACCCTGGTAGTAGCCGCGATCCTTGAGGTCGCGGATCACCACTTCGTTCTCGCCGATATTATAGAGCAGCAGGGCCTGAACCGCATTGATGTCTTCGATGCCGAGACGACGCAACTCGGTCCGCAAGACATCGAGGAAATGTCTATGCAGGCGTTCGATCAGGCGGATGATGTCGAAGTATGGCTGGTTCACAGGGCGGGAGTATATGGACTTTGCCTTTGGTCCACAACAGCCGATTACATGACCAAACGGGTTATGGGTGGACAAAAAGGTATGGGGACAGCAGGGATGGGTGGTTGCGGTGGCCCGCCGCCGGCGGCTATTGTTCCCGCACCCCCACTCTGAGAGCCTGTCCGGGAGGTTTTCATGAGATTTCACGCCCTTGGGATGAGACGCACCGATGAAAGAGGGGCCGCCAGGAGAGGGAGGCTCGTGATGCGGCACCATCACGAGCCTCCCCTCGACGAAGCGGGCGTCCATCCCAGGGGCGCCTGCGGTCGTCCGGAACCGGCCCGCCTGGGACGTTGCCATGGCTCGACGATGCTTCCGGCATCGCCATCGCCACTGCGCCTGCCATTCGAACCGGTTCCGAACGATGAAACTCCATGAAAACTTTCCGAACAGGCTCTGAGGGGGAATGCGGATGTCAGGGATGAAAGCCGGCAAGGCCACGATCGTCGTGGTGTTCAACCAGAAGGGCGGCATCGGCAAGACCACCACCAGCGTCAATCTGGCGGTCTGTCTGGCGGCGCTGGGACGCCGCGTCATCCTGGTCGACCTGGACGCCCAAAGTAACGCCACCACCAGCGTCGGCCTGTCGTCGCCGGCGGCGACCGGGGCCTATCAGTTGTTGCGGGGCGAGGTGGATGTCACCCATGCCTGCCGCCCGACGCCCTATCCCAATCTGCGCCTGATCGCCGGGTCCGACGACCTGTCCTGGGCCGATGTGGAGATCGCGGTCAAGCCCGATCCGCAATATGTGCTGGAGCGGGCCTTGGAGAGCATCCCCGACGACGTCGATGTGGTGGTGATCGATTGCCCGCCCGCCTTCGGGATCCTGTCGGTCAATGCCAGCGTGGCGGCCGATGTGGTGATCCTGCCGGTGGTGCCGTCGCCCCTGGCGCTGGACGGGCTGCATAAGGCGTGGTGGAACATCCAGCGGGTCCGCACCCATTTCAACCGCGACCTCGACACCATGGGTATCCTGTTCACCATGACCGAGGAAAGCGAGCTGATGCACCGGCTGACCGAGGCCATCATGGCCTCGTTCGGCGGCAGGGTGCTGCCGGTGATGATCCCGCGCGATCTGAAGGTGATCGAGGCGGCGGCGCGTGATCTGCCGCTGGTGGTGCTGGATCCCGACGCCCCGGCGGCCATGGCCTATGAGCGCCTGGCCGAACTGGTGCTGAGCCGCCTGATCTGGAAGGGGGAGGCGAGCCTGCCCGCCACCGCCCATGACGAGGCGGTGGCGTTGCTGCGGCAATGGCGTCAGCCCCGCCCCGATGCCGGCCAGCCCGGCGCCCTGCCGACGGTGCGGGAGGCGTCGCCGCTGGAAGCGGGGCCGGCTCCCGACCCCAACTGGGACGAGGACCTGGCCAAAAGCGTCGACGATATCCCGCTGGTCAGCGGCCTGGGCTGGAAGATCGGGGTGGCGGTGATGCTGGTGGCGCTCGGCGCGGTGCTGGGATTCGCGTTCGGACGCTGGATGTATTAGCCCTACCCCAGCAGGCGCCGCAGCACGCCGGTCAGGGCTTCCAGGGCCATGCCGGCGGCGAAGCCGGCCAGCAGCAGGAGGAGGCCGAGCCTGTGGCGGGGAGCCGGCAGGGGCTGAGCGCGCGGTGCCGATCCGAAATAGGGATCGTCCTGGTCATCGTCGTCGTCGTCCGCCGATCCGCCGGCGCGTTTGGCCCAGCCCTCGCCATCGGTGGGCATGCGCAGCAGGGCGGCGTGGACGGTCGCGCGCCATTCGCGCAGCCGATTGAGCGCCTCGTCGTGGCCCAATGCCGGAGGCAGACGGGTTCCCGGCCGATTCTGGCGATCGAGCCGGAACAGCAGTTCCTCGGTGGCGTCCACATAGGCGCGGCCGGCCAGACCGTCGGGGTCGAGCACCGCCACCGGCAGGGACATCTGGGCCGCCTCGGCGACCTTGGGGTCGGTCTGGATCTCGACGCCATAGACCTGCTCGCCGAATTCGGCGCGGATGACCCGGCCGACATCATCGCCGGTGGCTTCCGACCCGGCCATGGTCAGCAGGATACCGGCGACCCCCAACTGGGCATTGACCGCTTCCCGGATGCGCTTGATCTCGTACCAGGTGTTGACCAGCCCCTCATGGGCGAAGGGGTCGGGACGCACCGGCATCAGCACCGCCGAGGCCGAGGCCAGGGCCGTGGCGGTGGCCGCCGCCAGGGCCGGCGGGCAATCGACGATCACCATGTCGACGCCGGTTTCGGCCAGCCGGATTTCCAGCAGGCCGCGGCGGCGGCCGGCATGGGCCAGCAAGTGGTCGTTGTCGCGCAGGCTCATGGTGGCGGGCAGCAGCCACAGCCCCTCATAGGCGGTGTCCAGCGCCACCTGGGCGACCTTGGCGCGGCCGGTGATGACCTCGAACGCCCCCGAAGCCGGCAGCGGTGAAAAGCCGAAGCTGCTGGTGGCATTGCCCTGGGTATCGAGATCGACCAGCAGCACCCGATAGCCGAACGCGGTCAGGCAAACGGCGAGATTGCAGGCGGTGGTGGTCTTGGCGACCCCGCCCTTCTGGTTGAACACCGCCACCATGACGGGCGGGGTGACATCGAGGGCGGTGGTCATGTTCGAGCCTGTCTCATTGGTCCCTCGCGACCTCCGTGCAAACCTGTGAGAACCGACGATCCAAAGCATTTATGCTTTGGTGAGGAGTTGCGGGCAAAGCCCGGCGCGCCACATGGGGCGCGGGAGCCAAGCGCCAGCGCCCGGCGCTTGAGGCGAGGCATTTGGCTCGCCGGGATGAAACAGACTCTCAGCCGCCCAGTTGCAGGACGAACTCGGTGAGGAACGGCGCGTTGCGGCGGCGTTCGGAATCGGTTCGGCCGAAGTTGTGGAGCAGCTTGCGCATCCAGTCGGCATCGAGGCGGTCGAACTCGAAATGGGCTTTCATGGCCAGGTGCTCGCCGATGTAGTCGGGCAGCTTGGCCGACCACTTCATGATGCCGTCGCGGAAGGCGCCTTCGCGCGCCTGGTCCATCCGGCCGCTGGGGGCGAATTCCTGGGTATAGAGCTGGTTGAGTTCGCGCCAGCATTTGGCCAGGACATCGGCCTCGAACCGGATGATATCCTGCAGCAGGATGATGCAGGCTTCGGTGGGGGGCTCGTAGTTGTAGCGGGTGGCGTCCTCGCGCAGCAGCGGCCAGGGATTGTCGTCGGGCTTCTGGGGCGGCGGCTTCTTGCCCTTGACCGTCTTGGGGGTCCTGAAGGCGGCCCAGCGGGCATCCCAGTTGTGCAGGATCGGGTTGTTGACCTCGCTGCCCTGGATGATTTCGATCAGCTTGTCGCCGCCGACTTCGCTCCAGTTGTAGCTTTGCCCCAGTGCCTGCATGGCGCGGGTCGAACGCATCTGGGGAAGAATAAATTTCCGCAGCACCTCGGTGTAGGCCTGGGCGAATTCGGGGGCCAGCAGGAAGGGCAGCCGCAGGCCGCGCGACAGGGCGGTGATGCGGAAGATCGCCAGCGTCTTCTGGACATAGGTGCAGACCGTCTCGTCGAACAGCGACGGGAAGTCGGAAAAGCTGATCTCCTTCTTCTCGCCGTCCTCGCCGGCCTCCTGCAACTGCGCCATGCGCCGCGCCGCGGTCAACTGCTTGTCGCTGGCCGGGCCGAGTTGGGCGGCGAACAGCGGCGGCGGCTCGCGGCTCGGCTGTTGGGAGCGGGTCGTCTTGGCCGGCGCCGGCGCGGTGCCCCGCGCCAGCAGGGCCTGGAAGCCTGATTGGGTGGATTCCGCCTCGGACATTTGCGGCGGCCCCAGCAACTGGGTGGCGATATCGCTGAGGACCCGCAGATCCTCGTCGCGGCCGTCGCCGCCCGCCGTCAGCAACGGTCCGAAGCCCTGATCACGGTCGGCCTTCAGCTTGGGGATGCCGTAGCGTTCGATGGATTTGGTCAGAATGACCTGAAAGACGACGTTCAGCTGCTTTTCGCTGGCCCATTTGCGGGCCTCGGGATCGCGCAGGGTCATTCTGCGGAGCATCAGGATATGGGGAATCTCCAGATGACGGGTGGCCGCGATAAGACTCGCAACCTTCGACTCGAAGGTCCTCGCCTTATCTTGCTGATCGGATTGGCTCATCCGGCACTTGCCGACCCTCCCGGGCCGTCCCTTCCCTGCGATGTTCCGCCGTGCCGCAGATGCGGCTCCGGCCACTCCCCCTGATATTGGGATAGCCCATGAGCGCCTGGGGGTGCAAGCACCTTCCGGCCCTTCGATGACGATCTGTGACGATTGATTTTATTGTCTGAAAGGTTAGATTTTGATTACTTCCCCGTGCCGCGTGCAGGCCGGCAGGCACAGGGAGAGGAAGCCGCCCGCGACGTCGTCGGGCTGGGCCAGCCGCGCCTGATCCTCGCCGGGAAAAGCGATGGCGCGCATGCGGGTGGCGACCGCGCCGGGATCGACCAGATTGATCCGCAACGCGGTGGTGTTGGCGACCTCGGCCGCCCAGGTCCGGACCGTGGTTTCCAGGGCGGCCTTGCTGGCGGCGTAGAGTCCCCAATAGGGGTGGATGCCCTGGGTGATCCCGGAGGTGGTGAAGACCGCCCTGCCGGCCCCGGCCATGCGCAGCAGCGGGTCGCAGGCGCGGATCAGCCGCCAGTTGGCGGTCAGGTTGACGGCGAAGGCTTCATCCCAATCATCGGGAGCATGCTGCGCCACCGGCGTCAGGCCGCCTCCGATGGCGCCGGCATTGCCGACCAGGATGTCGAGGCGGCCCCAGCGCTGGAAGATGGCGGCGGCGATCTGGTCGATGGCGTCGAATTTCCGCAGATCCTCGGCAACCAGGACCAGTTGCTTGCCGCCGGCGGTGCGGATCTGATCATCCAACTCCTCCAGCGCGCCTTGGGTGCGGGCGATGGCGACGATTTCGGCTCCCTCGGCGGCCAGACGCCGCACGACGGCGGCACCGATGCCGCGCGAGGCGCCGGTGACCAGGGCGATGCGGCCGTGCAGCAGGCCGGGCATCAGGCGTTGTCTTCGGTCAGCAGTGACAGTTGCTTGGGATCGCCGCCGCCGGCGATGAAGTCGGTGGGGACCACCGGATAATCGCCGGTGAAGCAGGCATCGCAGAATTGCGGGAGATCGGCGTTGCGGCCGGGTTCGCCGACGGCGCGGTAGAGGCCGTCGATGCTGATGAAGGCCAGCGAATCGACGCCGATCAGCTTGGCCATCCCCTCCAGGTCGTAACGCGCCGCCAGCAATTTTTCACGCTCGGGGGTATCGATGCCGAAATAGCAGGAAAAGGTGGTCGGCGGGCTGGAGATGCGCATATGCACCTCGGTGGCGCCGGCCTGGCGCACCATTTCCACGATCTTGCGCGACGTGGTGCCGCGCACGATGGAATCGTCCACCAGAATCACCCGCTTGCCGGCCAGGGTGGCGCGGTTGGCGTTATGCTTCATCTTGACGCCGGTATTGCGGATATTGTCGGTGGGCTGAATGAAGGTGCGTCCCACATAGTGGTTGCGGATGATGCCCAGCTCGAACGGAATTCCGGCGGCGGCGGCGAAGCCGATGGCGGCGGGAACCCCGGAATCGGGCACCGGCACCACCACGTCGGCATCGACCCGGCTTTCGCGCGCCAGTTCCGAGCCGATGCGCTTGCGCGCCTCATAGACGCTGGTACCCTCCACCACCGAATCGGGGCGGGCGAAGTAGATGTATTCGAAAATACAGAAGCGGCTGGCCTTCTTGGCGAAGGGCTTGATCGAACGGATGCCCTCGGCCGACAGGACCAGGATCTCTCCCGGTTCCACGTCGCGGACGAATTCGGCGCCGATGATGTCGAGGGCGCAGGATTCCGAGGCCAGGATCCAGGCTTTGTCCAGCTTGCCCAGGACCAGCGGCCGGATGCCCAGCGGATCGCGCACCCCGATCACCGAAGTGGGCGTGGCCGCCACCAGGGAATAGGCCCCCTCGATCTGGCGCAGGGCATCGATCAGGCGGTCCTCGACGGTGGAATACAGGCTGATGGCGATCAGATGGATGATCACCTCGGTATCGGTGGTGGACTGGAACAGGCAGCCGCGCCGCACCAATTGCCGGCGCAGCGCCATGGCATTGGTCAGATTGCCGTTATGGCCGAGGGCCAGACCACCGAATTCCATCTCGGCGAACAGCGGCTGGACATTGCGCAGCAGGGTCTCGCCGGTGGTGGAATAGCGCACATGGCCGACCGACATGCAGCCCCTCAGCTTGCGGATGACCGTCTCGCTGCCGAAATTGTCCTCCACATGGCCGAGGCCGCGGTGATTGTGGAATTGGGTGCCGTCATAAGAGACGATGCCGGCGGCTTCCTGGCCGCGATGCTGCAGGGCGTGCAGCCCCAGCGCCACCAGTGCCGCCGCTTCGGGATGGCCGAAGATTCCGAACACGCCGCATTCCTCGCGGAGATGGTCGTCATCATACGGATGGGTGGTCAGCATGCCGGGGCGTCCTACTGGTTACTGCGGATCAACCGTTCCATCTGGGTCCGGCTTTCGGTGTCGTAGCTGCCCTGTTGCGGGGGAGCTGCGGCGCCTTTGCCGTTGGGAGCCGTGGGAGCCGTTGGTTGGACCGGCTGCGGCGAGATGAATTTCTGGAACGTCTGTTCCGCCTCGATCAACTGGCGGGATTCACTGGAGGCCTCCCGCGCCGTGGATTCGGCCTTGCCGAAGCCCGACGGAGCCAGGCTTTGCAGCAGGTTGGCGCCGCGTTCCAGCCAGGGACGGCTGCGGGCCTCGGCCAGCCAGCTCGGCTGCTGCTCGGGGTTGTCGAACAGCCACGCCGCCGACATATAGGCCAGCGACACCAGCAGGGCGCCGCGCGCCAGTCCGAAGACGAATCCCAGGGATGAGTCGACGCTGTTGAGAGCGCTCTTGCGGACGCTGTCGGATACCCGCTTGGTCACCAGCGACAGCACCAGCAGCGTCACCAGGAACAGGCTCGCCCCGGTGGCGGCGTCGGCCGCCCAGGCGGCGCCGATATGGCTGCGGAAGAAGGGCTGGGCATGGGAAAAGCCGTAGAGGGTGACGAGGACGGCGCCGACCCAGGAGGTGATCGACAGGACCTCGTGAACGAAACCGCGCAGGAAGGCAAAGCCGGCCGAGCCGAGCAGCACCACGGCCACGACAACGTCCACGGCGGTGATGTTCAGGTTTCCCATGCCTTCGTCCCGTTGGTTACTTCGGCTGGAACAGTTCCAGCACATCCTGCAAATGGCCGATGGAGCGGATCGCCAGTGATCCGGCACCACTTCCGGCTCCCTTATCCTTGCGCGGCCGCGCCGGCACCAGCGCCTGGGCGAAGCCGAGTTTGGCGGCCTCCTTCAGGCGGGTATCGGCTTGGGCGACCGCCCTGACCTCGCCGGAGAGGCCGACCTCGCCGAACACGACCATGTCGGCGGGAACCGGGACGTCGGAGGCGGACGACACCAGGGCCGCGGCGACCGCGAGGTCGGCGGCCGGCTCGGCGATCCGCAATCCGCCCGCGACGTTCAAATAAACGTCATTGCCCGACAAAGCAAGCCCACAGCGGGCGTCCAGCACCGCCATTACCATGGACAAACGGTTGGTATCCCATCCGACCACCGCCCGGCGCGGGGAAGACAGGCTGCTGGGGGCCACCAAAGCCTGAATCTCCACCAGCATGGGGCGGGTGCCCTCCATGCCGGCGAAGACGCAACTGCCCGAGACATTGCCCCGCCGCTCGGCCAGGAACAGCGCCGAGGGATTGGCCACCTCGGCCAGACCGCGATCGGTCATCTCGAACACCCCGATCTCGTCGGTGGCGCCGAAGCGGTTCTTGGTGGCGCGCAGGATGCGGAACTGATGGCCGCGATCGCCCTCGAAATACAGCACGGTGTCGACCATGTGTTCCAGCACCCGGGGGCCGGCGATCTGGCCGTCCTTGGTGACGTGGCCGACCAGGAACAGCACGAAGCCGCGCTGCTTGGCCAGCCGGATCAGCTCGGCCGAACAGGCGCGGACCTGGCTGACGGTGCCGGGCGCCGATTCGATGTTGTCGGCATAGACGGTCTGAATGGAGTCGATCACCACCACGTCGGGGGCGTCGGAACCGTCCAGCGAGGCCAGGATATCGCGCAGGCTGGTGGCCGAGGCCAGCGCCACCTTGGCCTTGGCGTGGCCGAGGCGCACGGCGCGCATGCGCACCTGATCCACCGCCTCCTCGCCGGAGATATAGGCGATCTTGGCGGTTGCCGACAATGCGGCGGTGGCTTGCAGCAGCAGGGTCGATTTACCGATGCCCGGATCGCCGCCCACCAGCAGGCACGATCCCGGCACCAGACCGCCGCCGCACACCCGGTCCAACTCGCCGATACCGGTCAGCATGCGGGGCAGGGGAGGGGAACTGCCCTCCAGCCCGACGAACTCGATCCGGCGGCCCTTGCCGCTGGACAGGCCCTTGGGGATTTCCTGGCGGCCGGCTTCCTCGGTGATGGAGTTCCAGGCGCCGCACGACTCGCACTTGCCGGCCCATTTGAGGGTGACGGCACCGCAATCCTGACAGACGAACTGGGCGGAAGGAGATTTGGCCAATTCTACGCAGCGGCGATGGGCGGCAGATCAGGATGGCGTTCGATCCGGCGGATGCGATCCTCCATCTCGCGCATATGGGTGGCGGCGCTGCCGAGCAATTGGAACACTGCGGTGATGTCGACTTCAGCCATGCGCGCCTCCGAACCCCTGGTGGTCCGATCCATCGAAAATGAGCGGTTCACCGCACATTTTCGATGGTGAATCTGCCCACAATTCCAATACGTTTGTGCCCGGGTCATTTCAAATGATGCCGATCATTTGAAATGACCCGGGACACTGGCGCGACACTACCACAGGAACATTGCGGCAACCAGCGGGAATGTGGCAAAGGGACCAACCCGTTGTCCCGGCAGCAGGAAATCCGTTGCGCCGCAAGACGATCCGTGTATAGTGCGCCGCTTCCAACCCTTGCCGTCCCTCGCCCGAGGTGCCGGCTATGCCCGCTCGTCCATTGGGGATGAATGGGAAGAGAAAAGCCGAAGGGGTTTTTCAGATGTCTTTATACGAATGCGTGTTCATCGCGCGCCAGGATATTTCCGCCCAGCAGGTGGAGACCCTGACCGCTGAACTGACCAACGTCCTCACCGAAGGCGGTGGCACGGTCTCCAAGACGGAGTACTGGGGCCTGCGCAACATCGCCTATCGGGTCAAGAAGAATCGCAAGGGCCACTACGTCCTGCTGAACATCGACGCGCCTTCCGCCGCCGTGAAGGAAATGGAACGTCAGATGTCCATCAACGAGGACGTGCTCCGCACCCTGACCATCCGCGTCGAGGAATTGGAGGAAGGCCCGTCGGCCATGATGCAGTCCAAGAACAGCCGTGACGAGCGTCCGCGTCGTGGTGACGGCGATGACCGTCCCCGCCGGGATGACCGTGGCGACCGTCCGCGTCGTGACGACCGCGAACCCCGCCGTATGGAAGGAGGCGAGTAATGTCCGACGACAAGATGAACGAGCGTCCGCGCCCCGCCGCCGCCGCCGGTGGCGCCCAGCGCCGCCCCTTCTTCCGCCGCCGCAAAAGTTGCCCGTTCACGGGCGAAGGCGCGCCGAAGATCGACTACAAGGACACCAAGCTGCTCGGACGCTTCATTTCCGAGCGCGGCAAGATCGTGCCGTCCCGCATCACCGCAGTGTCGGCCAAGAAGCAGCGCGAACTGGCCCAGGCCATCAAGCGCGCCCGTTTCCTGGGTCTGCTGCCCTACGTGGTGAAATGAGTTTGGGACCGGCCGGGTCGTCGTGACCGGGTCGATTGGCATCGCGCTGGCGGCAGGACTGCTTTCTTCATTGCTGTTCCTGTCCCTGGCGAAAGGCTTCGCCGCCGGGATGCTGCTGTCCTATGTGGCTCCCCTGCCGGTCATGATGGTGGGGTTGCAGCGGGGATTGGTGGCGGTGCTGGTGGCTGGTCTGGCCGCGATGGCCGCCGTGGCCGTGGTGGCGGGGGGACTGTCCTCCCTGCCGTTTGCGGTCATGGTGGTGCTGCCCAGTCTGGTGGTTGTCCGCCAGGCGCTTCTGTGTCGGAGCGATTCCGCCGGAAACGTCGAATGGTATCCACCGGGTTTGGTGCTGGGGTGGCTGACGGCGACGGGGGTGGTGCTGATCTTGATCGGCGCGGCCCTGGTCCCCGAGCAGCCGGCCAGCGGGGAGATGGGTGGGGTTCAGGCTTGGGTCGCCGATACGATCGGCAAGACCATGAGTGTTCTGGCCCCCATGCTCACGGACGAGCAGCGGCATATGGCTCTCGACTGGTGGGTACCGTTCTTCCCGGCGATGTTGGCCGGATCGTGGTTGGTGATGGCCATTGTCAATGCTGTTTCCGCCCAGGGGTTCCTGGTGCGGCTGGGTCGAAACCAAAGGCCGATTCCGGTCTATCGGGAGCTGGAGCTTCCGGTCTGGCTGGCGGTCGGTCTGGGGGTGGCCCTGGCGTTGGGAGCGGTGGCGGAGGGCGACCTCGGCTATCTCGCCCGCAGCGTGACGGTGGTGACGCTGATACCGTTCGCCCTTCTGGGGCTGGCGGCGATGCATGGATGGGCTGCCAACCGGCCTGGGGCGAGGGTGATCCTCGCGGTGATGTATGGTGTTCTGTTCCTGGCCTCGGCATGGGCATTCGTCCCCGTCGCCGGCCTGGGACTGGTCAGATTCGTGACGCGATTCCGTCGCTCCGCTGACGGTGGCGATGGAAAGGAGAAATAAGATGGAAGTCATCCTGCTCGAGAGGATCGAGAAGCTGGGCCAGATGGGCGACGTGGTCAACGTCAAGCCCGGTTTTGCCCGCAATTTCCTGCTGCCCCAGAAGAAGGCGCTGCGCGCGTCCAAGGCCAACTTGGAATTCTTCGACAAGCAGCGGGTCCAGCTTGAGGCGGTAAACCTCAAGCGCCGTGACGAAGCCCAGGCCGTCGCCGACAAGATGAACGGCCTGTCCGTTCTGATGGTTCGCCAGGCCGGCGAAAGCGGCCAGCTCTATGGTTCGGTGTCCGGCAAGGACGTGGCCGACGCCATCAAGGCCGGCGGCTTTACCGTCGAGCGCCGCCAGGTCAACCTGGACAACCCGATCAAGACCCTGGGCAGCTACGCCGTGCGCGTTTCGCTTCACCCCGAGGTCAACCTGACCGTGACCGTCAATGTCGCCCGTTCGCAGGAGGAGGCCGAGCGTGCCGCCGCTGCCGCCGCGGCCGCCGCTGCGGTTCCGGCCGAGGTCGAGGACGTCGAAGTCGTCGAGGCCGAGACGGTCGAAGAGCCGGCTCAGGAATAGGGTGGGTCCCGATTGCGATGCGGCGGTGGGGTTTCGGTCCCGCCGCCGCTTTCGTATGCCTAATCCAGATTTCGCCCCCGTGCCCGGATTTCATACCCGTGCCCGGATTTCGTACCCGTGACAGTGTGAGAAATCCGGGCTAGTCTTGCCGTCGTCATGACCTCTCTCCCGCAACACGCCTCCTCCTCCCCGGATGCTCCCTCCCAAGGGCTCGGCTTCCGTGTCCTCCCCCATAATTTCGAGGCGGAACAGGCACTGTTGGGGGCGATCCTGCTCAGCAACCGCGCCTATGAAAAGGTCTCGGAGTTCCTGCGTCCGGAGCATTTCGCCGATCCGGTCCATGGCCGCATCTTCGCCACCTGCGGTAAGCTGATCGAACGTGGCCAGATGGCCAATCCGGTCACCCTCAAGACCTATTTCGAAGCGGATGGCGGCCTGGCCGAGATCGGCGGCACGCCGTATCTGGCGCAATTGGCCAATTCGGTGGTGTCGGTCATCAATGCCGAGGATTACGGCAAGCTGGTGTTCGATCTGCATCTGCGCCGCGAACTGATCGGCCTGGGCGAGGATCTGGTCAACACCGCCTTCGCGCCGGATCTGGATTCCAGCGCCATGGAGCAGATCGGCTCGGCCGAGGCCAAGCTCTACGACCTCGCCACCACCGGCCAGACCGAGGGCGGCTTCGAGGACTTCAAGAGTGTCCTGATCAGCGCCATCGTCTCCGCCGAGGCCGCCCATAAGCGCGAGGGCAAGCTGTCGGGGGTTCCCACCGGCCTGATCGACATGGACGGCAAGCTGGGCGGGCTGCACGAATCCGATCTGCTGATCCTGGCCGGACGTCCCTCCATGGGCAAGACCGCCCTGGCCACCAATATCGCCTTCAACGCCGCCTATGCCCATAAGGAAGAGCTGGATGCGCTGGGCCGCAAGAAGACGGTGGACGGCGCCATCACCGCCTTCTTTTCGCTGGAAATGTCGTCGGAACAGCTGGCCACCCGTATCCTGGCCGAGCAGGCCGAGATCGCCAGCCACAAGATCCGGCAGGGCGAATTGTCCAATGAGGAGTTCGAACGTCTGGTGACGGCGGCCCAGAATCTCCACCGGTTGCCGCTGTTCATCGACGACACCCCGGCGCTGTCCATCTCGGCGGTGCGGACCCGCGCCCGGCGGCTGCAACGCCAGCACGGCCTCGACCTGATCATCATCGACTACCTGCAATTGCTGCGCGGCTCGTCGGCCAGTTCGGAGAACCGGGTGCAGGAAGTCTCCGAGATCACCCGTGGCCTCAAGGCGCTGGCCAAGGAATTGTCGGTGCCGGTGATCGCTCTGTCCCAGTTGTCGCGCGCCGTGGAACAGCGCGAGGACAAACGGCCGCAATTGTCGGATCTGCGCGAATCCGGTTCCATCGAGCAGGACGCCGACGTGGTGATGTTCGTGTTCCGCGAGCAGTATTACCTGGAGCGGGCCGAGCCCGGCCAACGCCCCGACGAGGGTCAGGACAAGTTCAACGAACGCCACGCCAAATGGCAGCAGCGCTGCGAGGAAGTGTGGAATACCGCCGAGGTCATCATCGCCAAGCAGCGTCACGGCCCGGTGGGAACTGTGCGGCTGTCGTTCCAGGGGGAATACACCAAATTCGGCAATCTGGCTGCCGCCGGCCATTACGAGGAACCGGGATTCTGACATACTCAGTTTACCTCGAAACCCGGCTCTGCCCTTCATCCGCAGGGAGGCTGATCTCGGAATTATTCCAAGGGGATCAAAGGGCCGAGGCCCTTTGCGGGTGTGGGCGGAGCCCACGAAGCTTTCGTCTTGGCTGCAAGATTCTGGAACACTCATGACCGATATCGCCCGTGCCAGCAGCCTGCTGACCATCGATGTGGACGCCGTGGTCGCCAACTGGCGCCGCGTCGCCAACCTGATCGCCCCGGCCGAGGCCGCCGCGGTGGTGAAGGCCGATTGCTACGGCCTGGGCGTCGCCCAGATCGCGCCGGTTCTGTCGGCGGCCGGCTGCCGCAGCTTCTTCGTCGCCACCTTGGACGAGGGGATCCAATTGCGCCGGATTCTGCCGGGCGGCGTGATCTATGTCCTTGGCGGCCCGGTGGGCGGCGGCGAGGCGGATTTCGCCGCGCACGGCCTGATTCCGGTGCTCAACAGCCTTGCCCAGATCACCGGTTGGGCGACCTTCGCCAAGGCCGGCAGCGCCGCCCCGGCCGCGGCGCTGCACCTGGACACCGGCATGAACCGGCTGGGTCTCGAAGAAGCCGAGCTGGAGCGTCTCGCCGCCCGGCCCGACGTGCTGGCGTCGGTGCGGCCGATTCTCGTCATGTCGCATCTGGCCTGCGCCGATGACGACACCTCTCCCAAGAATATGGAGCAATTGGCGACCTTCCGCCGGTTGTCCGGCCAACTGCCGGCCATGCCGCGCAGCCTGTCGGCGTCGGGTGGCATCTTTCTCGGCCGTGACTTCCGCTTCGACATGGCGCGACCGGGGGCGGCGCTCTATGGCCTCAATCCCATTCCCGGCCGTCCCAATCCCATGGCGCAAGTGGTTCGTCTGCAAGGGAAAATCCTGCAAGTCCGCGACGTTGACAGCCCCATGACCGTTGGTTATGGTGCCTCGCACCGCGTTGTCCGGCGGGGAAAGATCGCCACCGTCGCCGTTGGTTATGCCGATGGCTGGTTCCGGTCGTTGGGCAATCGCGGCCATGGTGTCATAGGGGGATTCAAAGTGCCGCTGGTCGGTCGTGTTTCCATGGATCTAACCACCTTCGACGTCACCGACGTGCCGGCACCGTTGATTCATCCCGGCGCGCTGATCGATCTGATCGGCCCCGATATCACCGTCGACGAGGTGGCGGCCGAGGCCGGCACCATCGGTTACGAGGTTCTGACCGCCCTGGGACGCCGCCATCATCGCCGCTGGCTGACCCGCACCACGGAAGGAAAGCCGGCGTGACCGATTTCCTCGCGGCCGTCGGCCGGGTGTTCCTCGCCTTTCTGGCCCATACCGGCCGGCTCTCCGCCTTCACCGCCACCGCAGTGTCCCATGTGGTGCGGCCGCCCTTCTATCCCCGCCTGATTCTCGGCGAGATGGTGGAGATCGGCTATTTCTCCCTGCCGGTGGTCGGCCTGACCGCCGTGTTCACCGGTATGGTGCTGGCCCTGCAATCCTATTCCGGCTTCTCGCGGTTCGCCGCCGAGGGCGCGGTGGCCACGGTGGTGGTGCTGTCGGTCACCCGCGAACTGGCCCCGGTGCTGGCCGGGCTGATGGTGGCGGGCCGTATCGGCGCCTCCATGGCCGCCGAGATCGGCACCATGCGCGTCACCGAGCAGATCGACGCCCTGACCACCCTGTCGACCAATCCCTTCAAGTATCTGGTGGCGCCGCGCATCCTGGCCGGCACCCTGATGCTGCCCTTCCTGGTGCTGATCGCCGACATCATCGGCGTGTTCGGCGGCTATATCGTCGGTGTCTACAAGCTGGGTTTCAACTCGGCCACCTATATCGCCCGCACCTGGGAATATCTGACGCCGCTGGATGTGATCTCGGGCCTGACCAAGGCGGCGGTGTTCGGCTTTCTCATCACCCTGATGGGCTGCTACAACGGCTACTACTCCAGGGGCGGCGCCCAGGGCGTCGGTGCCGCCACCACCAATGCGGTGGTTTCGGCGGCGATCATGATCCTGGTGTTCAATTACATCATCACCGCCATGTTCTTCGGGAAATAGGATGGAGAACCAAGCGACCATGGGTGCGCCGATTCCCAAGATCCAACTGAGCGGCGTCCACAAGGCGTTCGGCCCCAAGGTGGTGCTGGACGGCATCGATCTGTCGGTGGCCAGGGGCGAATCGGTGGTGGTGATCGGCGGTTCGGGTACCGGCAAATCGGTGATGCTGAAATGCATCCTGGGGCTGTTGCGGCCAGAAACCGGTTCCATCAAGGTGGATGGCGAGGAAGTGGTGGGCCTCGGTTCCCGTGACCGCGAGCCGGTCATGCGCAAATTCGGCATGCTGTTCCAGGGCGGCGCCCTGTTCGATTCGCTGACGGTGTGGGAGAACGTCGCCTTCGGCCTGATCCAGGGCCAGAAGATGGAGCGCACCAAGGCGCGGCATATCGCCATCGAGAAGCTGGCCCAGGTCGGCCTCGCCGCCTCGTCGGGCGATCTGTACCCGGCGGAACTGTCGGGCGGCATGCAAAAGCGCGTCAGTCTGGCCCGCGCCATCGCCACCAGCCCGGACATCATCTTCTTCGACGAGCCGACCACCGGCCTCGATCCGATCATGGCCGACGTCATCAACGGCCTGATCGTCAAGTGCTGCAAGGAGGTGGGCGCCACCGCCCTGTCCATTACCCACGACATGGCCAGCGCCCGCAAGATCGCCGACCGGATCGCCATGCTCTACAAGGGCAAGCTGATCTGGGTCGGCCCGGCCAGGGATATCGACGCCTCGGGCAACCCCTTCGTCGATCAGTTCATCCATGGCCGCGAGGATGGCCCCATCAGCATGGAACTGCGGGCTTAATATTGATCGCCCCACCAATGGAATCTCCCTTCCCGGCATCCTGACGTCTCGTCACGTGGGAAGGCGGCGCCGTGCCCATGGTTTCGCCATATTTTTCTGAGATAAACGAGCGGACCGACGATGACAGTCATGGAAGGGAGCCATGCCGTTGGACGACGCAACCATAGCCCTCGGCCGTTTTGCCATGGGGGCCGCACCGGGAGAGCGGGCCGCCATCGCCGCCGATCCGCGCGGCTGGGTGGCGGCGCAGTTGTCGCGCCCCGACCTCGCTCCGGGCCTCGAACGGTTCCGGAGCGGAGCCGATCAGGTGTTGCTGACGTTGCGGGCGCACCGCGACAAGGATCAGGACGCCAAGACCGCGCTGCGACAAGACTATCTGGCCGAGGCCGCCGCCCGCACCCGGGCGGGGGCGCTCTCCGCCACTCCGGTCCGGGAACGGCTGGTCCGGTTCTGGAGCAACCATTTCACGGTGTCGATCCAACGTCCGGTGGTGCTGCCCCTGGCTGGGGCATTCGAGCGAGAGGCCATCCGCCCCCATGTCACCGGCCGCTTCCTGGACATGCTGCGCGCGGTGGTCCGCCATCCCGCCATGCTGCTTTATCTGGATAACGCCCAGTCCATCGGTCCCGACTCGGTTACCGGGCAGCGGCGCGGCAAGGGCCTGAATGAGAATCTGGCCCGCGAAGTGATGGAATTGCACACGCTCGGGGTGGATGGCGGCTATACCCAGGCCGATGTGGAGCATCTGGCCGGAATCCTCACCGGCTGGACCATCGACCCAGGGGGCGGGGGCTTCCGTTTTGCGCCCCGGCTGCACCAGCCGGGAGACAAGGCCTTGATCGGCACCATCCTGCGCGACGGCGGCCAGGCCGAGGGCGAGCGGGCGTTGGAGTTGCTGGCCCGCCACCCCGCCACCGCCCGGATGATCGCCACCAAGTTGGCCCGTCATTATGTGGCCGATGATCCGCCGCCGGCGGTGGTTGCCGCCTTGGCGCGCCGCTTCATGGAGACCGATGGCGATCTGCATGAGGTCTCGCGGGCCTTGGTCGCATGCGACGAGGCCTGGGCCGATCCCCTGGCCAAGATGCGAAGCCCCGACGATCTGCTGGTGGCGGTGCTGCGCGCCTTCGCGGCGGCGGCGGAGATCGAGGACAAGGCCCTGGTCGGCGGCTTGCGGGTCATGGGTCAGGCGCCGTGGTCGGCCCCGTCTCCCGCCGGCTGGCCCGATCGGGCCGAGGCCTGGGCCGCCCCCGAGGCGTTGATGCTGCGCCTGGAATGGGCGCGCAAGCTGGCCCGGATGCTGGTGCGGCGCGGGGGGGCCGACTGGACCGCCGCCGATCCTTCCCCCACGGTCCGGACGGTGGCGGTTGGCGCCCAGGATCGCGCCGAGGTCCTGTTTCTGGTGCTGGCCAGCCGTGAATTCCAAAGGAGGTGACCATGCCCAGCCGTCGCCATGTTCTGGCCGGAAGCTGCTGCGGACTGCTGACCGGGCTTGTCCCCGGCCTGGGACATGCCGCCTTGCCCCCCCAGCGCCGGCTGGTGGTGATCATCCTGCGCGGCGGCATGGACGGTCTCCATGCCGTGCCGCCGGTGGGAGATGCCGATTACGCACCGGCCCGGGGCGCCATGGCCCTGTCCCGCGACGAGGTGGCGGCGCTGGATGGCCGCTTCGGGCTGCATCCGGCCCTGGCCCCCTTGCTGCCCTATTGGCGGAAACGGGAATTGGCCATCGTCCATGCCGTGGCCTCGCCCTATCGGGAACACTCGCATTTTGATGCTCAGGATCTGCTGGAAGGTGGCGGGGTTCGCCCCCATGAGAAAAGCGATGGCTGGCTCAACCGGGCGCTGGGGCGGGCCGGTTCGGCCAAGGGCGCGGCCCTGGCGGTCGCCCAGGGCCTGCCGCTGATCCTGCGCGGCGATGCCCCGGCGTCGTCCTGGGCGCCCTCGCCGCTGCCCGGCCTGCCGCCGGACCTGATTGGCAGGATCAGCGCGCTTTACGCCGGCGACAGCCTGTTGGCCGGGGCGTTCGAGGAAGGGGTGCAGGCGGCGGAGATGGCCGACAACGCCATGGCGGCTGCGGAAGACGACGCCATGGCGGGCGGGCGGCCCGCCAAACATGATTTCCCGGACCTGGCCCTGGCCGCCGGCCGCCTGCTCGCCAGCGCCGATGGTCCGCGGGTGGTGGTGCTGGAACTGGGCGGCTGGGACACCCATGTGGGGCAGGGCCTGGCCAAGGGCCGCATGGCCGGCGCGCTGGACAAGCTGGCCGGCGGTCTCGACGCCCTGGCCAAGGCCATGGGGCCGGCTTGGCGTGAGACCGTCGTGGTGGCGGTCAGCGAGTTCGGCCGAACCGTCGCCGCCAATGGCACCGGCGGAACCGACCACGGTACCGGCGGGGTGGCGTTCGTGCTGGGCGGAAGGGTTGCCGGCGGCCGGGTTCTGGGGCAATGGCCGGGACTGGACGGCGCCCTGCTGTATCAAGGCCGGGACCTGCGGCCCACCACCGATCTGCGCGCCGTGTTCAAGGCGGTTCTCGGAGACCACCTGGGGATGAGCCGGGCCGACCTTGACACCATTGTCTTTCCCCAAAGCTCCGCCGTTCCCCCCCTGGCCGGCCTGATCGGCGCATAGCCATTGGTAAATGAGAAATTTCTCAACGAGGTGTGTTGAAGGATCGGCCGACAAGTGTCACCTTTGGGGATGATGGGCCTTGAGAACGAGGCTGCGGATGCCGAGCGAGACACCCGGCCGGACGGGCCGGACGGCATGTTCGGGAGGAAAGCGCATGCAGTCACCCGCTTTTTTCAGCCGGACCTATGACGAGACCATGGATCTCATGGTCGAGGCGCGGAACTATCTGTCCTATGTGGAGCGCCGCGAGCGCGAGCGGGCCGGCGTTTTCGTCGGTCTTCGCATGAGTTGCGAGGCCATGCGGGTGACGTCGCGTCTGGCCCAGGTGATGGCGTGGCTGTTGATGCAGCGGGCGGTGTATCAGGGGGAGGTCAGTGTCGAGCAGGCCCTGGCCGATGACTGTCGCCTGTCGGGCGCGGATGTCTGCCTGGATGAAAGCCACAGCCGGGACGAGACCCTGCCCAACGGGCTGCGCAGTCTGATGGATCGCAGCCATCGGCTTTACGTTCGGGTCACCCGGCTGGAAAAGATGATGGTGCAGCGGGTGGTGCATTAGAGCGCGATGACATTGGATTGATGCGGCTCCGCCGTAATCCAATGTCTGAATCGCCCTCTACCTTATTGATGAGAGACGGATTCAGAGTTGAGGTTGAACGCTCTGGCGATTCAACCTCAAATCATCCGGCTCTAACCCGCTTCAGCGCCAGGCCACTTCCCAGAGTTGGAATTTGTCGCGGAATCCCTTCAGGGAATGGGTTCCGCCGTCGGCGAAGGCCAGCGCCTTGCTGCCGGCCAGATCCCTGACCACCTGGGTGCAGAGCGTCTGGTCCGACTGGGTGGCGGCGCAGACGCGCGCCGCCAGTTGCACGGTGGAGCCGAACAGATCGTCCTCTTCCTGGATCGGCTCTCCGGAATTGAGGCCGATGCGCAGATGCAGCGGCAGATTGGGTTGCTTCTCGTTGTGGGCGGCGGTCTGGCGCTGGATCTGAATGGTGGCGTCCACCGCATTGGCGGCGGAGGCGAACGAGGCCATGATGCCGTCACCGGTATGCTTGACCTCGTGGCCGGCGAACTGGGTCAGCGCGGTGCGCACGATGGCGTTGTGCTTGCGCACGATTTCCTGGGCCGCCACGTCGCCCCGGGCCTGGGTCAGATCGGTGGAACCGACCATGTCGGTGAACATCACGGTCATGATCGAGGGTTTCTTCGTTCCGGCCGGCCTGTTCCAATCCTTGATCAAGGTCTGCAACGCGATCTGCGGCGTGCCCTCGTCGCCGGCGGTCCATGAGTCCATCCCCTCCCGGCCCACTTGAATGACGTGCTGGTAGCGCGCCTCCAACTGATATTCGGGAACCTTCTCGTGGAAGCGTTCGGCGAGATCGGGCGGGGTGCCCAGCCTGACCAGGGCATCCTTCAGAAGCGCCCGCTGGGTGGCCGTGTCCAGAGTCCTGCTGTTGGCCAGCGCCTGAACCGCTCCGGCCATGTAGAGGTTGAGGGCGAAGGTGTTGTATTTGTCCAGGGCGGGCGTGACCTTGCGGACGGTATCGATGGCGTGGTCGAGGAAACGGCCGGCGATGGGGCTGGCGGCGTCGAAGGCGGGACCGGTGGGAGCCGGCCTTTGCTCGGTCCTGGTCTCCGCGGCCGGGTCGGCGGCAAGGGGGGGCGGCTCCTCGTCCTCGGGGCCGGGGAGGATCTCGGGCAGGAACGCCTCGTCCTCCGCGGCGGGAATGTCGACCGGTTCGTCGGGTCCCCAGGTTTCGGGGATTTGCTCGGCGGCGGCCCGGGCCGCCAGCGCATTCAGGGATTTCTTGAGCTTGGCGTCGGTTCGGGCTTTCTGGTCCGCCCGGCTCGGCCCGGGGGCGGCGCCCTGGCGCATGGTGAGTCTGGCGTTGCGCGGCATGAAGCGCAGCGTCAGGGGGATGCCGGTCATCAGGAAGGTCAGTCCGAACACCGGCAACAGCGCCTGTCCGTATTGTTCCGAGGTGATGCGGAAGCCGAAATCGTACAGGAAGATGATGATGGAGGGCAGGATGCGCAGGGCGCCGAGACCCATGCTGACGGCGACCAACAGAATCGCCATGAGGCGCAGCAGGATCGTTCCGAGTTGGACGCCGTCGAGAATGACTTTCGGCCGGGCCGGGACTCTGGGGGTGGGTTTCTTCTGGTTCTTGCCGCCGGCGCCCGTCTTGTCCGGTCCGGCCTTGCCCGATCCCGCCGCCACCCGGCCGCCACCCGCCGCGGCGATGCCGCCCTTCTTGGGCTGGATCGCGTGGCCGCTGATATAGACATCGGCCTCATCGAACGCGTTGGTATCGGTATTATAGGTTTCGCGCAGGACCTTGACCCGCACGGCCATGGTCGATTCCAGTTCCTTGGCCTCGCGTATGGCCTCGTCGCGCTCCAGCCTGGGGAAACGCGCGTGGAGCATCCACCCCCGGCTTTCGAGGACATAGACCTCAAAGTGGACGATAATCATGGCGCCAGCCCAAAAAACCTTGGATCTGCTCTAGCCTCTTCGGCAGGTGATGTCCATACCAAACGGTTAAGGCCGGCAACATGCCGGCCAAAAACAACTTTCCACAGATGGGAATATGGAATGTGCCGCGGCGGCTTGCAAGCCGCCGCCCGCGTCATTCCAGACTCAATTGTTGGTCGACTTGATGCCGAACCCGTCGAACCGCTTCTTGAACTTGGCCAACTGGCCGCCGGTATCGACCAGACGATGCACGCCGGTCCAGGCGGGGTGCGACTTGGGATCGATGTCCAGGCGAATGGTGTCGCCGGCCTTGCCCATGGTCGAGCGGGTCTTGAACTCCGTGCCGTCCGTCATCACCACATTGATCTCGTGGTAGTCGGGATGAATATTGTCCTTCATAGTGCGCAGCTCCGCAAATCGAAGGCGCCTCTATAACCAAAACCCTGGGCTGGCGCAAGCCATCCTTCATCGAATTGCGATAACATCGCCGACCAAGGGCGTGTCGTCAGTTACTACATGAGTCGCGTTGCTGGCAGAAATGGCGGAATGACAGGAGAAAAGCGATGAGCGTAGCGGAGCTACGGTCGAGGTTTTCGACGTATCAGTCGGCCATTTTTGCCGCAACCCGAAGGGACGCGGGTCTTTTCGCGCCCAGGTGCGTCGCTTGTCGCTCGCGGACAACCAGTCCGTGTCGCTCCACGCTTCTGCCTGGACACAAAAACCCCTTGCGTCGCGGCCATGTGCTAACTGACGGCACGCCCTACCGCCTGGAGAACATGAAATGAGCCTGGACGAAAGTCGCTTCACCACCCTGGCCGATCAACTGATCGAGCGCATCGCCGATGCCGTCGAGGATCATCTGGACTCCGCCGACGCGGATCTCCAGTCCGGGATCCTGACCATCACCATTCCCGGTACCGGCCAGTATGTGATCAACAAGCACACGGTCAATCGCGAGATCTGGGTATCGTCGCCCAAGAGCGGCGCCATCCATTTCGCCCACCGGGACGGCCTGTGGCTGTCCACCCGCGACGCCTCGGTGGCGCTGGTTCCGCTGCTGTCGGCCGAACTGGGGGTCGAACTTTAGCCGGATGCTTTGAGGCCGAATCGCGCCGGCGATTCGACCGAAAAGCTGTATCCATCCGTCTCTCATCACGACATGAGAGGGCGATTCAGACAACAGGGTAAAGCCTGACGGCTTCAACCTGTTGTCATCGCACTCTAGACCGGCTTCATCAGGATGTGGCGCTTCTTGCCGGCGGTGAGCTTGATCGCCCCGTCCTTGAGGTCGGCCAGGGTCACCGGCCGGGTCTCGCTGTCGAGGGTGGCGTCGTTGAGTTTGCCGCCGCCGCCCTTGACCAGACGCTTGGCGTCGCCGTTGGAGGCGGCCAAGCCGGCGCGGACGAACAGGGCGAAGGCGGGAATGCCGGCGGCCAGTTCGGCGGCCGGAACCTCGACGGTCGGCAGGGTGCCGGCGGCGGCGCCTTCCTCGAAGGTCTGGCGGGCGGTTTCGGCGGCCTCGGCGGCGGCGGTCTCGCCGTGGGCGAGGCGGGTGACCTCATTGGCCAGGATCTTCTTGGCCTCGTTGATTTCGGAGCCTTGCAGGGCTTCCAGCCGGCCGATCTCGTCCAGCGGCAGTTCGGTGAACAGCTTGAGGAAGCGGCCCACATCGGCATCCTCGGTGTTGCGCCAGTACTGCCAGAACTCCCAGGGGCTGAGCGCCTCGGCGTTCAGCCACACGGCGCCCTGGGCGGTCTTGCCCATCTTGGCCCCCGACGAGGTGGTCAGCAGCGGGCTGGTCAGGCCGAACAGCTCGGCCTGGTCGGCGCGGCGGCCCAGTTCGACGCCGTTGATGATGTTGCCCCACTGGTCCGAACCGCCCATTTGCAGGATGCAGGTGTTGCGGCGGTACAGTTCGACGAAATCGTAGCCCTGCAGCAGCATGTAGTTGAATTCCAGGAAGGTCAGCGGCTGCTCGCGCTCCAGCCGCAGCTTGACCGAATCGAAGGTCAGCATGCGGTTGATGGTGAAGTGGTGGCCGTAATCGCGCAGGAAGTCGATATAGTTCAGCTTGTCCAGCCAGTCGGCGTTGTTGACCATCACCGCGTCGGTCCGGCCTTGGCCGAAGGTCAGGTATTTGCCGAAGACGCTCTTGATGCCGTCCATGTTGCTGGCGATATGGGAATCGGTCAGCATCTTGCGGGCTTCGTCCTTGCCGGACGGATCGCCGATGCGGGTGGTGCCGCCCCCCATCAGGACGATGGGCTTGTGGCCGGTCTTCTGCCACCAGCGCAGCAGCATGATCTGCATCAGCGATCCCACATGCAGCGAGGGCGCGGTGCAGTCGAAGCCGATATAGGCGGCCGAGCAGGTCTGGCTGAGGCGTTGGTCCAGGCCGTCGATGTCGGTACACTGGTGCATATAGCCGCGCTCGGTGATGGTGCGCAGGAAATCGGACTTGAGGCTGGTCATGGGACGCCTGTGTGGCTTGCTGCTGGAAGGCCGCTCGTTTATCACACTCCCTGGTCCGCGACAATCAAAGGCAACGCTGCCAAAGGGCAAAGGCAACGATGCCAAAGGGTAAGAGGACGGAAATGCTGGCACTCGGTCTGATGAGCGGGACCTCGCTGGACGGCGTTGACGCCGCCCTGGTGGAGACCGATGGGGAAGGCGTCGGGCGGCTGGGGCCCAGCCTTACCGTGCCCTATGCTCCGGCGCGGCGCGACGCCCTGCGCGCGGTGTTGGGCGGTCGGGGCGCGGTGGCGGCGGTGGAACGCGACATTACCCTGTTTCATGCCGAAATCGTCGCCCGCCTGCTGGCCGAGGCGGGGGTGAGCGCCGCGGAGGTCGATCTGATCGGCTTTCACGGTCATACCATCCTGCATCATCCCGATCAGCGCCGGACCTGGCAGATCGGCGATGGCCGCCTGCTGGCCGAGGCTACCGGCATCGCCGTCGTCAACGATTTCCGCAGCGACGACGTGGCGGCGGGCGGGCAGGGGGCGCCGCTGGTGCCGGTGTTTCACCGGGCGCTGGCCGCCGGGCTGGAGGCGCCGCTGGCGGTGCTGAATCTGGGCGGGGTCGGCAATGTGACCTGGATCGGCGGTGATGGGGCGCTGCTGGCCTTCGATACCGGTCCGGGCAATGCCCTGATCGATGATTGGACCCTGGCCCATACCGGCCGGCCGGTGGACGAGGATGGGCGGCTGGCCGCCTCCGGCCGGGCCGACCCGGCGGCGATGGCGGCCTTCGCCCGCCATCCCTATTTCGACCGGCTTCCGCCGAAATCGCTGGACCGCGACGATTTCCGCGGCTTCGCCCAAGGCCTGATGCACGGCATGGGGGCCGGGGACGGCGCCGCCACCCTGACCGGCTTCACCGCCGTGGCGGTGGCCCGTGCCGCCGGGCATTTCCCGGCCCCGCCCCGACGCTGGCTGGTCTGCGGCGGCGGCCGCCACAACCCGGTGATGATGGCGGCGTTGCGCGCCACCCTGGGGGCTGCCGTCGATCCGGTCGAAGCGGTCGGCTGGGATGGCGACGCCATGGAGGCCCAGGCCTTCGCCTTTCTCGCCGTGCGCTCATGGCGCGGTCTGGCCCTCACCTTCCCGGAGACCACCGGCTGTAACGCTCCGTTAAGCGGCGGGCGTCATCATCATCGGCTGTAGTTCGCCACCGGAGTGAAGCCGCCATGCGTCGCAAAGCCGTTCTCGCCGTTCTTGCCGGCCTCGCCGTGATGGCGCTGCCCGCCATCGCCCGGGCCGATCAGGCCTCCGCCCTGGCGGCGGTGCGGGGAACCAAGGGGGTGCTGGATGCCAAGATCGACGGACGCGGCAATCTCTGGGTGATGGTGCTCAAGAACACTTCCGTCGCCTGGGACCAATATGCCCGTTATATGTGCACCCTGGTCCGCCCGCATGATGCGCTGGTGTTCGTCACCCATGTGGTCGATATCACCACGGTCGGCCGGGGCAAGAAACCCAGCGAGTGGACCCAGTTGGCGACGGTCAAGTGCGCTCCATAGAAAGAGGGGGGCGTACAAAGCCGCCCCCCTTGCTCAGGCTAGAGCGGGATGATTTCAAGTCGACTCATCCCGCGACAGAGGCCGTTGATGAGAGACGGATTCAGCTTCTCGGGCGAATCGCCTGCGCGATTCGACCTCAAAGCATCCGGCTCTACATCTATGGCAGGGCGACCGCCAGTTCCGGTTCGTGGACCGGTGCGGCGGACGGCTCGATCACCGAGTCTCCCAGATAGGAATCGACCATTCCGCTGAGGGTGTCGAGGTGGGTGCCAAAGAAGTGGTTGGCACCCTCGATGGTGCGATACTTGACCCGGATGTTGCGCTGGGAGGCCAATTTGGTCGCCAGCTTGGCCACCGATGGCTCGGGGACCAGATCGTCGGCGGTGCCGTGGACGATCAGGCCCGACGAGGGGCAGGGGGCCAGGAACGAGAAGTCGAACACATTGGCCGGCGGCGCCACCGAAACGAAGCCGTCGATTTCGGGGCGGCGCATCAGCAATTGCATGCCGATCCAGGCGCCGAACGAAAAGCCCCCGATCCAGCAGGCGCTGGCATTGGCGTTGAACGACTGCATCCAGTCCAGCGCCGAGGCGGCATCCGACAACTCCCCCTGGCCGTTGTCGAATTTGCCCTGGCTGCGTCCAACCCCCCGGAAATTGAATCGCAAGGCCGAAAAGCCGTGGCGCACGAAGGCGTGATACAGGGCGTAGACCACCTTGTTGTTCATGGTCCCGCCGTGCTGCGGATGCGGGTGCAGCAGTAACGCCAAGGGGGCGTTAGGCGACTTCCCGTGATGATAGCGACCTTCGAGGCGGCCGTCTGGTCCATTGAAAATCACTTCAGGCATGGCTCACCGTACAGTCTCCATTGTCCGACGCGGCACCCAAGACCGAGCGGGCGCGTCGGCGAAAAAAATCCATAAATCCGGAATTTGGCGGGTCAAACTTGACCTGCTTGGTCGGGCATCCTATATTCACTTTCGATGGGTCGGCGCCCCCGGACGGGTATCCCCCTGACGATCGGCTCGACCGTCGCGAGCTACATTAACATATTGAGAGCTATGATTTTCAATAGGTTTAAAGAGGATATCGCGTCCATTCGGCAACGCGACCCCGCCGCCCATTCGTGGCTTGAGGTTATTTTGTGCTATCCGGGCCTGCACGCCGTGCTGATCCACCGGGTGTCGCATTGGTGCTGGGGCAAGGGTTTCCGGGTGCTCGGGCGGGTCATTTCCCATGTGGGGAAGGTCTTCACCGGCATCGAGATCCATCCTGCCGCCACCCTTGGACCGCGATTTTTTATCGACCACGGCACCGGGGTGGTGATCGGCGAGACGGCGGTGATCGGTGCCGACGTCACCCTGTACCACGGCGTGACCCTGGGCGGCACCTCATTGCACAAGGGCAAGCGCCATCCGACGCTGGAGGACGAGGTCATCGTCGGCTCGGGCGCCCAGGTGCTGGGGCCGATCACGGTGGGCAAGGGGGCGCGAATCGGCGCCAATGCCGTGGTGCTGACCGATGTTCCGCCCGGCGTGACCATGGTGGGCATTCCGGCCCGCATGGTGATGCGCCGCAAGGAGACCGAGTTCTGCGCCTACGGCCTGTCGGAGGAGGAGCTTCCCGATCCGGTGGTTCGGGCCATCGATTCGGTCCGCAGCCAGGTCAGCGCCCTGATGGAGCGGGTGCAGGAACTGGAGACCGAATTGCACGGCCATCCGACCGAGGCCTGCGGACGGATCCCCCACATGGTTGTCGGCCGGCACGGGAACCAGGGCGGGGACGGTCAACGAGACGGGCATGGGCCCGCAATGACCAAAACTGTGACGGCGACGGAAAGCAGTAATTCGGCCGGGGACCGCTCGGCGGCGCCGGCCCAGAAATGGGAGATGTCATCGTGAAACTCAGCACCAAGGGACGCTATGCCGTGATGGCCATGGTCGATCTGGCGGGTCATTCCCGGGGGAATCCGGTGGCGCTTGCCGATATCGCCGAGCGCCAGGAAATTTCCCTGTCCTATCTGGAGCAGTTGTTCGGCAAGCTTCGCAAGGGGGGGCTGGTCAAGAGCGTGCGCGGTCCGGGGGGCGGCTATCTGTTGTCGCGAAACCCACAACAAACGCGCATATCCGACATCATTCTGGCGGTGGATGAACCGATTCAGACGACGCGCTGCACCCCGGGTTCGCCGGCCGGCTGCCACAACAACAAGGGCCGCTGCCTGACCCATGACCTGTGGGAGGAGTTGGGCAATCAGATTTATCTCTATCTCAGTTCGGTTTCCCTGGCCGATGTGTGCGAGCGCCGCATCCTGGGCAGCTCGGGGATGTTTCTGGCCAATGGCGGCCAGTCCGGCGCCGTCGCGGCCCAGTAGGTGCGGACGGATAAATGAGCGAGGCGTCAGCCGAGCGCGGGAGCATTGAGCGACCCGGAGCACAGCGGAGGAGCCGTGCAGCCCATCGGGCAAACGACGCATCACAGACGCGGTCCCGCAGGGACGAGCGAAGCGAGCAAGGGCGCGCCCGCCCGGCGATTGAGGGACATGAACAATGAGCAGGGTCGTTTACCTCGATTATAACGCCGGTGCGCCGGCGCGTCCCGAGGTGGCGGCCGCGGTGGCGGAGGCCCTGTCCGAAGCCGGCAACCCGTCCTCCGTTCACGGTTTCGGCCGTGCCGCCCGCCATCGGGTCGAGCAGGCCCGGTCCCAGGTCGCCGAGCTGGTGGAGGCCGATCCCGCCAGCGTGATCTTCACCTCGGGCGGTACCGAGGCCAACGCCTTGGCCCTGGCCGGTTGCGGTCGCGGGCGGCGCATCGTTTCAGCGGTCGAGCACCCCTCCGTCCTGGATGCCGGCCGGGCCGAGATCCTGCCGGTGGATGGTGACGGCGTGATCGATCCGGCGGAGCTGGACGCCCTGCTGGCCGGGGATTGCCGGCCGGCGGTGGTGTCGGTGATGCTGGCCAATAACGAGACCGGGGTGATCCAGCCGGTGGCCGAGGTCGCCCGCATCGCCCATGCCCATGGCGCCCTGGTTCACTGCGACGCCGCCCAGGCGGTCGGGCGCATTCCGGTTTCGCTGGCGCGGCTGGGCGTCGACTTTCTTACCCTGTCCGCCCACAAGATGGGGGGGCCAAGCGGGGTGGGGGCGCTGGTGATGGCCGATGGCGGCTTCGTCCTGGCCCCGATATTGCTTGGCGGAGGGCAGGAGCGCCGTCGCCGCGCCGGGACCGAAAATGTCCTCGGCATTGTCGGCTTCGGGGCCGCCGCGCGTCTGGTGAGGGATGATTTGCTGCTTGGCGACACCATATGGGAACAAGGACATATGCGGGACCGGCTCGAACGCCTGGCGCAACAGCGGGTGCCGCGGGCGGTGGTGATTGGCCGGGGCGTCCCGCGGCTGTCCAATACCAGTTGTCTGGCCTTGCCGGGATTGGCGGGGCAGATCCAGGTGATGGCGCTGGACTTGGCCGGCGTGGCGGTCAGCGCCGGGGCGGCCTGCTCGTCGGGCAAGGTGGCGGAAAGCCGGGTGCTGGCCGCCATGGGTCTGGCGCCGGAGATCCGGGGTTCGGCTATCCGGGTCAGCCTGGGATGGGCCAGCCGGCCGGAGGATGTGGACTGCTTCCTTGATGCCTGGGGCGAGCTTGCCCGGCGCAAGGGATTTGAAGCGACGAAGATGATGGAAAAGGGATCGATCACATGACGGCTCTCGGACTCAAGCCCTGCCCGAAACTCACGCGCCCGGCGGGGGCTCCGGTTTATCTGGACTATCAGGCGACGACTCCGTGCGACCCGCGGGTGGTCGACGCGATGCTGCCCTGGTTCACCGAGAAATTCGGCAATCCCCATTCGCGCAACCACCGCTATGGCTGGGAAGCCGAGGAGGCGGTGGAGAAGGCGCGCGAGCAGATCGCCGCCCTCATCGGCGCCGATTCCAAGGAGATCATCTTCACCTCGGGCGCCACCGAGTCCAACAATCTGGCACTGAAGGGCGTCGCGCATTTCTACAAGGAAAAGAAGAACCATATCATCACCGTGGTGACCGAGCACAAATGCGTGCTCGATACCTGCCGCCATCTGGAGCAGGAAGGGTTCTCGGTCACCTATCTGCCGGTCAAGACCAACGGCCTGATCGATCTGGCGGCGTTGGAAGCGGCGATCACCGACCAGACCGCCATCGTGTCGGTGATGGCGGTCAACAACGAGATCGGGGTGATCCAGCCCATCGCCGAGATCGGCGCCCTGTGCCACCGGAAGGGGGCGTTCTTCCATACCGACTGCGCCCAGGCGGTGGGCAAGATCCCGCTCGACGTCAATGCCATGAACATCGACCTGATGAGCATTTCAGCCCACAAACTGTACGGCCCCAAGGGAATCGGCGCCCTTTACGTGCGGCGGCGTCCCCGCGTCCGGCTGGTGCCGCTGATCACCGGCGGCGGCCAGGAGCGCGGCATGCGCTCGGGCACTCTGCCGACGCCGCTTTGCGTCGGCTTCGGCGAGGCTTGCGCCATCGCCAAGGACGAAATGGGCGCCGAGGCCGAGCGGCTGATGGATCTGCGCAACCGGCTGCTGGGCGGTCTGCGCCAGCGCCTGCCCGAGATCTACGTCAACGGCGACCTGGACAACCGGGTTCCCGGCAATCTCAACATCTCCTTCGCCTTCGTCGAGGGCGAGGGCTTGATGATGGGGGTCAAGGAACTGGCGGTATCGTCGGGGTCGGCCTGCACCTCGGCTTCGCTGGAACCGTCCTATGTGCTGCGCGCCCTGGGGGTGGACGTGGAGATGGCCCATACCAGCCTGCGCTTCGGCCTGGGCCGCTTCACCACCAGCGAGGATATCGACTTCGCCATCGACCATATCGTCGAGGCGGTCGAGCATCTGCGGGCCATGAGTCCGCTGTGGGACATGCATCTGGAAGGCGTCGATATCAAATCGATCGAATGGGCGGAACATTGACGGGGTCGGCCCTGGATGTGTTATAATTTAGAATGATTCCGGAATATAGTTCGGATCGGCAGTTGGAGGATGGTATGGCGTATAGCGACAAGGTCATCGACCACTACGAGCACCCCCGCAACGTGGGTGCGCTCGACAAGGACGACGGCGCCGTCGGCACCGGTCTGGTGGGGGCGCCGGCCTGCGGCGACGTGATGAAGCTTCAGATCAAGGTCAGCGCCGAGGGCATCATCGAGGATGCCAAGTTCAAGACCTTCGGCTGCGGTTCGGCCATCGCCTCCAGTTCGCTGGTGACCGAGTGGGTCAAGGGCAAGACCCTGGACGAGGCCGCCAGCATCAAGAATACCGATATCGCCCATGAACTGGCGCTGCCGCCGGTCAAGATCCATTGTTCGGTGCTGGCCGAGGATGCTATCAAGGCCGCCATCGCCGACTACAAGAAGAAGTCGGGCAAGGACGAGGCGGCGGAGTAGCCCTGCCGCCCGGCGTTTGAGATGCCGACGAACGCGTGGTTGCGTTCGGAGGCAAGGCCGAGGGCCGCCGCGCCACGTGGCGCGAAAGCCAAGGGGTTCGGAGAACCCCGCCCGGCGATTGAGGGACGTGATAAAGCACAAAAGGGGACTGCCATGGCACCTGTACCCATGACCATCACCGAGGCCGCCGCCGAGCGGGTCAAGTCCATGCTGGCCAAGCGCGGTAAGCCTTCGGTGGGGATCCGCATCGGCGTTCGCTCCAAGGGCTGTTCCGGGATGTCCTACACCCTGGAATATGCCGACGAGAAATCGCCGTTCGACGAGATTCTGGAAGACAAGGGCGTCACCGTCCTGATCGATCCCAAGGCGACCATGTTCATCCTGGGGACCGAGATGGACTATGTGGAAGAGAAGATGCAGGCGGGTTTCGTGTTCCGCAATCCCAACGAAAAGGGGCGCTGCGGGTGTGGCGAATCGTTCCACGTCTAGTGTCACTAGACATTAGAATGGTGGGTCGATTCACCATCTGAAATGTGCGGTGAAGCCGCTCATTTCAGATGGATCGAACCACCAGGTTTTGGCCACGTTTAACCCGGAAGTCGCCATGAACGTTTCTGCTGTTGCCGCCGTGGTGCCGTGCTGGTCCTGCAAGGGCCCGGTGGCCTCGCGCGCCTTGTTCTGTTCGGTCTGCGGCGCGGTGCAGGGACCGGGGGCCATCGACCACTACACCCGTCTCGGCATGGCCCCGACCTTCGACGTGGATCTCGACGAGTTGCAGCGCCAGTATTTCGGCTTTCAGCGCCGGTTGCACCCCGACCGCTTCGCCGCCAAGTCGGGCAAGGAGAAGGCGCTGTCGCAGTCGCAGGCCACCTCCCTCAACGAGGCCTACGAGACCCTGAAGGACCCGCTGAAGCGGGCTGCCTATCTGCTCAATCTGCTGGGCCATCCCGTCGATCTCACCGCCTGCGGCACCATCAACGATCGCGAGCTGTTGATGGAGCAGATGGAAAAGCGCGAGGCGCTGTCCGAGGCCGAGACGCCGGAACAGGTGGCCAGACTGGCCATGGAGAACGAGTCCGAGGTCATCGCCTGCCAGTGCCATATCTCGGCCGCCTTCAATGCCGGCAATCTGGACGAGGCCGCCCACTTCTCCATCCGGCTCAAATATCTGGTCAAACTGGCCGAGGAGGCCAGAGCCAAGAAATCCCGCGTTACGTCTCATGGCCTTCATGGGGATAGGACCTAGCATGTTGTTCCAGTTGCACGAGCCTGGGGAGACTCCGGCTCCCCATGAGTCCGAGCGCGGCCTTGCCGTGGGGATCGATCTGGGCACCACCAATTCGGTGGTGGCGCTGTCGCGCGACAGCGAAGCCGAGGTTCTGCGCGATGCCGATGGCAAGGGGCTGATCCCCTCGGTGGTGTATTACGGCGATGACGGTTCCATCATGGTCGGGCAGGACGCGCGGCGCATGCTGCTGGAGCAGCCCGATCACGTGGTCAGTTCCATCAAGCGGCTGATGGGGCGCGGTGTCGAGGACCTCAAGACCCTGGCCGGCACCCTGCCGTTCAAGCTGGACGTGGCCGCCGATGGCGGCATGGTGCGTCTGGCGGTGGCGGGGCGGACGCTGACCCCGGTGGAGGTGTCCGCCGATATCCTGCGCGCCGTCAAGGCCCGGGCCGAGGCCGCCCAGGGCAAGACCGTCGATCGCGCCGTGGTCACGGTTCCCGCCTATTTCGACGATGGCGCCCGTACCGCCACCAAGGACGCCGCCCGCCTCGCCGGGCTGGAGGTGCTGCGCCTGGTCAACGAGCCGACGGCGGCGGCGCTGGCCTATGGTCTC
>Ga0316222_1000923_pt1 | contig 39866 bp, 34 predicted proteins | sample TBH18011metaG_FD_206008 | JGI IMG/M metagenome (GOLD analysis project Ga0316222, IMG submission 206008) | Freshwater microbial communities from Trout Bog Lake, Wisconsin, USA - TBH18011 | ecosystem: Environmental > Aquatic > Freshwater > Lake > Hypolimnion/Profundal zone | place: USA: Wisconsin... | reverse complement strand
CCTTCTGCGCCTCGCTCAGCGTGTCCACTGCCGACAGCCACGCCTGAAATTCCTTCCGATCCATCGCGCAAAACCTCCCGCGTTTCCGCCAGTCTACACGAGATCAATACGAATTGCGAATAGAGCCGAAGGTGATGACGGCCATGACAGAGACCAGCAAAAGTGTGCAGGCCCCACTGATGGCGAGCTTGACCCCGATCCTGGCGTCGAGAAATTTCCCAAACATCGTCGCCTCCATTCCAGCAGGCGCCCGGCTTCTGGCTCACAACCAACCTGTCGTGACAGAACCAAAAGGCATACACATTATGTGCGATATACACCCTAGGTATAGGTTATACACCCTAACGGCATGTCCGCAAAGTGGGGGAATAGCGGTTCTCAATATTTTATGCATGAATGCTAATGTCGACTAATCAGCGCCTGAAACGACAACGGCCGGGGAGATTCTCGCCTCCCCGGCCGCTGCCGCTGTCTTGAAAAACCGGAGCCTAGCCCAGATTTCTCACACTGTCACAGATACGACGGAGAAAAAAATGGCGAGAGAGCAGGCAGCAGGCGCAGCGCGATGTGGACCATCGCGCAAGACTGATAACGCACTCTGTCGCCATTTTTTCTCCGCCCTTCGGGTTGCGTCGCGGCGGGCGCCCGGCTTCCCAACGCCCTCGACGCGGCCACCAGCCGCGCCTTCGGTCGTCGGATCGCCGGGTCACCACCCCGCAAACGCAATCGTATCTCGCGAGAGTGTGAGAAATCCGAGCTAGCGCCGGGTAATGGCCTTGCCGGCGAAACGGGCGGCGCTGCCCAGCAGTTCCTCGATGCGGATCAACTGGTTGTATTTGGCGATGCGATCGGACCGCGACAGCGAGCCGGTCTTGATCTGGCCGCAATTGGTGGCGACGGCCAGATCGGCGATGGTGGAATCCTCGGTCTCACCCGAGCGATGGCTCATGACGGCGGTATAGCCGGCCTTATGGGCCATATCGACGGTCTCCAGGGTCTCGGACAGGGTGCCGATCTGGTTGACCTTGACCAGGATGGAATTGCCGACGCCCTCCTCGATGCCGCGGGCGAGGCGCTCGGGATTGGTGACGAAGATATCGTCGCCGACGATCTGGACCTTGCCCCCCAGGGTATCAGTCAACATGGCCCAGCCTTCCCAATCGTCCTCGGCGCAGCCATCCTCGATGGAGATGATGGGATAGGAGGCCACCAGCTTGGAATAGAACCTGATCAGGCCCTTCTGGTCGAAGGTCTTCTTGGCGCCTTCCATGACGTATTTGCCGTCCTTGAAGAACTCGGACGAGGCGGCGTCCAGGGCCAGCATCACGTCCTCGCCCGGCCTGTAGCCGGCGAGTTCGATGGACTTCATGATGAAGTCCAGGGCCATTTCGGTGCTCTTGAGGTTGGGGGCGAAGCCGCCCTCGTCGCCGACATTGGTGTTGTGGCCGGCATCCTTCAGGGTCTTCTTAAGGGCGTGGAACACCTCGGCACCCATGCGGATGGCGTCGGCGCAGGTGGACGCCCCCACCGGCATGATCATGAATTCCTGGATATCGATGGGATTGTCGGCATGGGCGCCGCCATTGATGATGTTCATCATGGGCACCGGCAGGGTCGAGGCGAAGGCACCGCCCACATAGCGATAGAGCGGCAGGCCGGATTCCTCGGCGGCGGCCTTGGCGGCGGCCAGCGAGACGCCGAGGATGGCATTGGCGCCCAGCCGCGACTTGTTGGGGGTGCCGTCCAGGTCGATCATGGTCTTGTCCAGGACCACCTGGTCTTCCACATCCATGCCGGACAGGGCGTCGTAGAGCTCGCCATTGACCGAATCGACCGCCTTGAGGACGCCCTTGCCGAGGAAACGGGTCTTGTCGCCATCACGCAGTTCGCAGGCTTCGTGGATACCGGTAGAGGCGCCCGAGGGAACGGCGGCGCGGCCGAAGACGCCGGTCTCCAGCACCACGTCGACCTCGACGGTGGGATTACCACGGGAATCCAGAATTTCACGGGCGTGAATATCGATAATGGCGGTCATCGCAACTCTCCCCTGGGATGGATACGGATCAACTTAATCAATGGAAATGGGATTGGCCTTGGCGACCCGATCGAGCTCCATCAGCGTCGCGATCAGGGCCGGCATTTGGGCGAGGTGGATCATGTTGGGGCCATCGGAAGGGGCATGGTCCGGATCGGGATGGGTCTCGATGAACACCCCGGCCACGCCGATGGCGACGGCGGCGCGGGCCAGCACCGGCGCGAAGCGGCGGTCGCCGCCCGAGGAATTGCCCTGCCCGCCCGGCGATTGCACCGCATGGGTGGCATCCATGATGATCGGCCAGCCGGTCCGCGCCATGATCGGCAAGGCCCGCATATCGGTCACCAGGGTGTTGTAGCCGAACGAGGCGCCGCGCTCGGTGAGCAGAATGCGGGAATTGCCGGTGCTTTCGATCTTGGCCGCCACATTGGCCATGTCCCACGGCGCCAGGAACTGGCCCTTCTTGATATTGACAGCCACGCCGGTGCGCCCGGCGGCGACCAGCAGGTCGGTCTGCCGGCACAGGAAGGCGGGAATCTGCAACACATCGACCACCTTGGCGGCGATGACGCATTGCTCCTCGGTATGGACATCGCTCAATACCGCCAGACCCAGGGTCTCGCGGATCTCGGCGAAGATGGGAATTGCCTTGTCCAGGCCGATGCCGCGCTGACCGGCCAGACTGGTGCGATTGGCCTTGTCGAAGGACGACTTGTAGATCAGGGGGATACCGGCCTTGGACGCCATCTCCTTCAGCGCCCCGGCGCATTCCAGGGCATGCGCCCGGCTTTCCATCTGGCACGGACCGGCGATCAGCACCAAAGGCAGATCATTGCCGAGAATGACGTTCCCGACCGAGACGTGATGACGGCTGGTCATGGCGACCCTCACACGAGACGGGACTGCCGCACCGCGGCCGCGATGAAGCTGGTGAACAGCGGATGGGGATCGAACGGCTTGGACTTCAACTCGGGATGGAACTGGACGCCGACGAACCAGGGGTGATCGGGAATCTCCACCATCTCGGGCAGGATGCCATCGGGCGACATGCCGCAGAAGGACATGCCGGTCTTTTCCAGCACCGCCTTGTAGTCGAGATTGACCTCGTAGCGATGGCGATGGCGCTCGCTGATCCGCGACGTGCCATAGATCTCGCGCACCCGCGATCCCTGTTTCAGGTCGCACTCATAGGCGCCGAGGCGCATGGAGCCGCCGAGGTCGCCGCCGGCAGCCCGTTTTTCCAGCAAATTGCCCTTGGTCCACTCGGTCATCAGGCCGACCACCGGATTGTCGCAGCTCCCGAACTCGGTGGAACTGGCGTCCTTGATCCCGGCCAGATTGCGCGCCGCCTCGATCACCGCCATCTGCATGCCGAAACAGATGCCGAAATAGGGCACCAGCCGCTCGCGGGCGAACCGCACCGCCTCGACCTTGCCGAAGGCGCCGCGTTCGCCGAAGCCGCCGGGCACCAGGATGCCGTGGCAAGGCTCCAGATGCAGGACCACGTCGCCCTGCTCGAAGATCTGGCTGTCGATCCAGTTGAGCTTGACCCTGACATTGTTGGCAATGCCGCCGTGATGCAGCGCCTCGGCCAACGATTTATAGCTGTCGAGCAGGCTGATATACTTGCCAACCACCGCGATGGTGACCTCGCCCTCGGGCTGGCGGATGCGCTCGACGATGGTGTTCCAGCGCTTCAGGTCGGGTGCCGGGGCGTCCAGGTGGAAATGGCGGCACACCACGTCGTCCATGCCCTGGTCGTGATAGCTGACCGGCACCTGATAAATGGTGTCCACATCCAGGGCGGCGATCACCGCATCGGCGGGAACATTGCAGAACAGGGCGATCTTGCGGCGCTCGCTTTCCGGAATATCGCGGTCGCAGCGGCACATCAGCATGTCGGGCTGAATGCCGACGCTCAGCAGTTCCTTGACCGAGTGCTGGGTCGGCTTGGTCTTCAACTCACCGGCCGAAGAAATATAGGGCACCAGGGTCAGGTGAACGAACATCACCCGCTGGCGGCCCAACTCGTTGCCCAGTTGGCGGATGGCTTCCAGGAAGGGCAGGCTCTCGATATCACCCACCGTGCCGCCGATCTCGCACAGACAGAAATCCTCGTCGGTGAGGTCGCTGCGGATGAATTCCTTGATGGCGTCGGTGACATGGGGAATCACCTGAACCGTGGCGCCCAGATAGTCGCCGCGCCGCTCCTTGGCGATGACGTTGGAGTAGATCCGCCCGGTGGTGATGTTGTCGCTCTTGCGCGACGCCACCCCGGTGAAACGCTCGTAATGTCCCAGATCCAGATCGGTCTCGGCACCGTCATCGGTGACGTAGACCTCGCCGTGCTGATACGGACTCATGGTGCCGGGATCGACATTGAGATAAGGGTCGAGCTTGCGCAGGCGGACCTTGAATCCGCGCGCCTGCAACAGCGCCCCCAACGCCGCCGATGCCAATCCCTTGCCGAGAGAGGACACCACCCCACCGGTGATGAAGATGAAGCGCGTCATCTAATCCCTGCCTTGAATCTGATTCCCCATACGCCGGCCCCGAGAGCCGCCCCCCCGCCCTAGCGCGAAATCGGCGCGCTGGGAACCGCCGGTTCGGCCGGTGCGGCCGGCACCGCCATGGGCGCCACGTCGTTGATCTTGTCGAACGGCGAATTGCTGCTGCTGGTCCGCATATTGGCGATCAACGCCAGCGACAAGCTGGTGACGAAGAACGAAGCCGCCAGAATCGCCGTGGTGCGGGTCAGCAGATTGCCGGCCGCGCGGCCGGTCATCAGCCCGCCGCCGGCACCGCCGCCGATGCCGAGCGCGCCGCCCTCGCTCCGCTGCAACAGGACCGTGCCCACCAGAGCGATGGCGACGATCAGGTGAATGGAGAGAATAATCGGAAAAACGTCCATGGAAAGATCACCGGAAATTGGCCACCCGACCGCAGGTCCCACTGGGAACCGCAAGCCGGGTGAAGAAACAATGTTGCAGGCGTTTTTAGACCCGGCGGCGAAGGATGGCTAGTGCAAACTTCCATCCCGCCGCCCTTGGCCCGGACTTATCAACAACTCTCGGCGATGGCCCAGAAATCGGCGACCTTGAGGCTGGCGCCCCCGATCAGCCCACCGTCCACATCGGGCAGGGCCAGCAATTCGCGGGCATTGTCCGGCTTCATGGAGCCGCCATAGAGAATGCGCATGCCGCCGGCTGCCTCGCTCCCCAGCATGGCAGCCAGTTCGGCCCGGATGACGGCGTGAACCTCCTGCGCCTGGGCCGGCGTGGCGACACGCCCGGTGCCGATGGCCCAAACCGGCTCGTAGGCGATGACGGTATTGCCGGGGGTCGCGCCGTCGGGCAGCGAGCCCCGCAACTGCGAGCGGTTGATCTCCATGGTCTGGCCCGCGTCGCGCTGGGCCAGGGTCTCGCCGATACAGACGATGGCGATCAGCCCGGCGGCCAGCGCGGCGGCGGCCTTGGCCTTGACCACGGCATCGCTCTCGCCATGATCGGTGCGCCGCTCGGAATGACCGACGATGGCGTAGGCGCAGCCGAGATCGGCCAGCATGGCGGCGGCGGTGTCGCCGGTATGGGCGCCGCCGGTCTTGGTGTGGCAGTCCTGCCCCCCCACCGCCAGTTTCGATCCGGCGACGGCATCGGCCACCGGCGCGATCAGGGTGAAGGGCGGGCAGACCAGCAGATCACAGGCCGGGGCCGGCCCGGCCTTCAGCTTGTCGGCCAGCCCCCTGGCCAGGGCCAGTCCATCGGCCTTGAGACCGTTCATCTTCCAATTACCGGCAATGAGCTTGCGTCGCGTCGTCATCTCGGATGCCCTCCCCTAGAAAGAAATAGCCCTCATGCCTAAGCGCTCGCTTGGCCGCGCCCTCAATGGGGGCTGAAGCCGCCCCGTTTCATACATCGCGGGTCGGTCGGGCCGATGGGCGGCTCAACAGGCGTTCCGAACGCCATATAGCACCAGAACAAACGGGGCGGAACCGTTTCCGGCACCGCCCCGTCCTTTCCAGCCTCAAGCCACCCTCACACCTGCGGACACTTGGCCAGCACCACCGCCCGCTTCTTGAACGCGCAGGAGAATGACAGCATGAAGCGCAGGGCTTCCTGGGTATCCTTCTGCGACAGCATGCGCACGGTACCCAGCAGCCCCCCCCCGGCGCCGGGGATATTGCAGTGATCGAGGGCATCCTCCATGGCGCCCTTGGCCTCGCTGGCCATGGTGGCCAAGTCCTCGGTGCCGAGGTTGTTGGCCATGTGCTCGATGAAAGCGAAGGCCCGGTCCACCATGGAATCGGTCGCCGCCGACCGCATGGCATGGACCATGTACAGGGCATCGATGACGGTCTGAAGCACACCGGTCCGATGCATATTGCCGACGGCGTCGAGCAGGGTCATCAACCCGTCCCTGACATCGGCCTCGTTCAGCTTGTCGACAACCTCCAACGCGTTGCCGGCGGTGCTGGTCAAACGCTCGACCATGCTATCGGACAGGGCGTCGCCGACGCCCTGGGCGATGCGCGTGATCTCATCCAGCTTGGGGATCTCGGTCATCTTGGGGATCTCGGTCATGTGACGCCCTCCCTACAACAGGCCGCGGGCCGACAGCCAGTACAGTCGGTTATAGGCCAGCTTGAACCAGTGGATCATCTGCGACGGCGGACCGGGATTGGGCGGCGTGGTATAGTTGAACCACACATAGGTGCCCGAACCGAGACCGGTCTCGACGAAGCAGAACACCTTGCCGTCATATTCCCGGGCGGGGAAACCCTCCTGGCACAGCGACACCAGATTGTCGATGGCGACATCGGCCTCGAAATGGGCGGTGGAGCCAGCCTTGGAGATGGGAATATTGGTGGTGTCGCCGACCACGAAGACGTTGGTCGAGCCCTCGCGGTGCAAGGTCTTGGTGTTGGTCGGCACCCAGCCGCCCTTGCCCAGCCCGGAATCGTCGATCACCTGGGCGCCTTGATGGGGCGGAATGGTGATCAGCAGATCGTAGGGCAGTTCACTGCCTTCCATGGACTTCAGCGTCTTTTTTTCAGGATCGACGCTTTCGGTGTTGAAGAAAGTCTCATACTTGATCCCCACCTTCTCGAACTCGGGCTTGGTCCAATGGGCGACCGGCTCCAGCGCATGCAGGCGGCCGATGGGATAAGTGTAGGTCAGTTCGGTCTTTTCCCACAGGCCGCGCGCCTTCAGGAAGTCGTGCAGCATGAACGACACCTCCAACGGCGCCACCGGACATTTGTGCGGAGCGTTGACGTTGACGACGATCTTGCCGCCCTGGAACGTATTGAGCGCGGAACGCAGCTTGCGGGCGCCCTCCAGGTCGTAGAACCAGTGCGCGCCTTCCTTCATGCCGGGGATGTTCTGCGGCATGATGCGCGAGCCGGTGGCCAGGACCAGATAATCATAGCGGAACGTCCGCCCGCCCTCGGTGGTGACCTGATTCTTTTCCACATCGATATGCTTGGCGGGATCGACGAAGAAATTGATCCGCTTATCCAGCACCTTGCGCTGATCGCGGAACAGTTCGGCCTCGCGCATGCGCCCGAAGGGCACATACAGCAAACCCGGCTGGTACATATGGGTTTCCGTGGTTCCCAACATGGTGACGGTGAGAGCGCCGGAGCGCAACTCGGCCGCCATCTGGCGGCAAACGCCGTTCGCGACGATGGTGCCGGCCAGGCCCCCACCGACGATCAGAATCGTCTTGGACATGAACTCCCTCCCTACGAGAGTGGTGGATCAATAGTATTATTAATATCGAGAGCCGTCTTTGCGGCTTTTGCCGGGCATCCTCGAGGACGTCCCAATTCAGGTCCGATTACTTTGCCTTACGAACGACCACACTCCAATAGCCATCATGCTCGGTGGTCTCCACCACCGCATGACCGACCTTGGCGCACCAAGCGGGGATGTCGGCAGCGGACCCTTTGTCGGACGACCAAATGTCGATCTCCTCCCCGATCGTAGCCAGTTTGAGGGCCGCGATCAGTTCCATCAGGGGGCCGGGGCAAAACGCGCCACGCGCATCGATCTTCTGGCGTTCAGCCATGGTGCTGTTCCTTCCTCATCAGATCGTGATCAATTCGCCGCTTTCGGAATCGGCCAGGAACTTCGCCAGGCCCATGGGACCATCGAACAGGTCCTCGACCAGATGGGTGTCGCACTCCCAGTGCTTGAGATCCAGCACCAGCGAGCAAGCCCACATTTTCAGTTCCCCCAGCATCTTGCCCTGGCCGAACAGTTCGATGGCGTCGGGGACCTTCTTGGCGACAAACAATTCATGGAAATGTCCGCCCTGATAACGCCGTTCGGGGGGCAGGCCCTTCTCGAACGGTAAAATGGCGTTCATGGACACGAAAACTTCGACCGGGCGATCCGAGACTGCGGCGACCGACGCGATCATGGCGGCCAACTGGATCTTCTCGTGTTCGCCCGAGCACAGCAGAATGTAGAGTGGTTTTGTGGACATGGCGCTCCCCACGCGGTGTTTCGGTTGTCGGCTTATATGGCAGCCGGCTTACCTTCGACTTTCATTATATACGCAGATTGTGAGGTTATTCAGCAAGAATATTCCTGTAACCGGCCGGCCACGGGGATGCTTCCGGGGCAATCGGCACCGACGAACCAAAGCCTGGTGTTTGAGGGCATGAACGAGACGGGGCCGTCGGCTTTCACCCGATTGCCCCGGGGATGTTTCCGGTTGCTCGCCCCATTGCCCCCCCTTATTATGCGCCTGCCAAAATGGCCGGCCTCCGTCGGGGGGATGCCGCCGTCTTCCTCTTTTCTGGGTGTATTTGAATCCGATGCTGGATGTATTTCGCAAAGCCTCCAAGAGCTGGATCATCAAGATTCTCTTCGCCCTGCTGGCCCTCAGCTTCGTCGCCTGGGGGGCCGGCGATGCGCTGCGCGGCGGCATCTCCCGCGGTCCCGCCATCGAAGTCGGCAAGACCAGCGTCACCGCTCCCGAGGTCATGGCCGAGTTCAAGCGCGAGGTCGAACGCCTGCAGCCGCTGTTCGGCGGCAAGCTGACCCCGGAGGATGCCCGCAAGATGGGCATGCTCGACCGCACCATCGACACCATCATCACCCGCTCGCTGATCGACGAGGCCGGCCGTGGACTCGGGCTGGCCACCAATGACGAGGCGATCTTGCGCCAACTGGCCGCCAATCCCGCCTTTCGCGGCCTCAACGGCCAGTTCGACCGCGACATCTTCCGCAGCCGTCTGAGCCGCGCCGGATTCACCGAAGCCAGCTTCTGGCGGTCCGAGCGCTCCAACATGATCCGCAATCAGATGGGCGAGACCCTCGCCGCCGGCATGATCGCTCCGGCTGCCCTGGTGGCCCCGCTGCAGAATTGGCGCGAGGAGCGCCGGGTCGCCGAGACCATGGTGGTCAAGGACGATTCCATGCCGCTGCCCGCCGCCCCGGAAGCCGCCGTACTGGAGTCCTATTACAAGGACAATGTCAGCCGGTTCATGGCGCCGGAATACCGTGCCCTGACGGTGCTGCTGCTGCGCCCCATCGATGTGGCCGATGCCGTCGAGGTCACCGAGGACATGGTGCGCGAAGCCTATGAGCAGCGCCAGGACGAGTTCAACACCGCCGAACGCCGTCATGTCGCGCAGATCGTCGTCGATGGCCAGGACGCCGCCGCCAAGGCGACCGACATGGTCGCCCAGGGCAAGGATCTCGACGCCATCGCCGCGGCACTGGACAGCCAGATCATCGACCTTGGCGTCGTCGCCAAGAGCGACCTGCCCGAAGGCCTCGGCGAAGCGGTGTTCAAGCTGCCCCTGGGCGGTACCGGTCAGCCGGTCAAGACCGCCCTGGGCTGGCATGTGGTCAAGGTCTCTCAGATTCAGCCGGGCCATGTCCGGCCCTGGCTTGAGGTCAAGGGCCAGATCGAGCAGGATCTGCGCCGGGACAAGGCGCTGGACGCCCTGTCGGAGATGGCCAACAAGGTGGAGGATGCCCTGGGCGGCGGCGCCACCCTGGAGGAGGCCGCAAAAACCTTCAAGCTCAAGCTGGCCAGCGTTCCGGCGGTGGACGCCCAGGGCCGCGGTCTCGCCGGCAAGCCCGTCGCCGACCTGCCCAAGTCGGATCAGTTCCTCGATGTGGCCTTCCATACCGAAATCAATACGGAAAGCTCCCTGACCGAGGTCCAGAACAACGGCTATTTCCTGCTGCGGGTCGATGGCGTGACGCCGCCGGCTCCCCGCCTTCTGGCCGATGTCAAGGCCGAGGTCCTCGCCGGCTGGCAGGCCGAACGGCGGCACGAGGCCGCGAAAGCCAAGGCGGAAAAGCTGGCCGAGCGCCTCAAGACCGGCGAATCCTCGGCGGCGGTGGCCCAATCGGCCGGACTCAAGATAGAGGTTTCCAAGCCGTTCACCCGCGAATCCTCCGAGGGCAGCACCCTCCCCGCTCCCGTCGCGGCCGAGATGTTCAAGGTCCCGCCCGGCGGCGTCGCCCTGGGCGATCTGCCGACCGGAACCCTGGTGGCCCATCTGGACAAGGTGATCGCCTTCGATCCCGCCGCCAATCCCGCCATCACCGAAGCGTCGCACCGCAAGGTGTCGCAGACCCTGGCCAGCGATATCGCCGACCAGTTCATCGCCGCCCTGAACCTGTCGTTCGGCGTCAAGGTCGATCGCCTCCAGTTGACCCGCGAAGAGTGACCATGAGCCTGCAACCGGACTATTCCAGCTTCGCCGCAACCTATGATTCCGGCAAGCCGCAGGTGGTCTGGCGGATTCTGGTCGCCGATCTGGAAACCCCGGTTTCCGCCTTCCTGAAACTGGCCAATGGGCAGCCCAACGCCTTTCTGCTGGAATCGGTGGAGGGCGGCGAGGTGCGCGGGCGCTATTCCATCCTCGGCATCAAGCCGGACCTGATGTGGAAATGCGAGGGCAATCAGGCCTGGATCAACCGCAATCTCCGCTCCCAATCCGGCGGCTTCGCGCCATGTCCGGTGGCGGAAGCCTCGGGCACCCTGGACTCGCTGCGGGCGCTGATCGCCGAGTGCCATATCGACGTCCCTCCCCACCTGCCCGCCATGTCGGCCGGCCTGATCGGCTATATGGGCTATGATATGGTCCGGCTGGTGGAAAAGCTGCCCGACACCAACCCCGACCCGATCAAGGTGCCCGACGGCATCTTCATGCGCCCGACCATCATGGCGGTATTCGACAATGTCAACGGCACGTTGACGACCGTAACCTCGGTCTGGCCGCGCCCCGGCATGGACGCGCAAACCGCCTGGGACCTGGCCTGTGAACGGTTGGAGCATGTGGTCGAGGCGCTGGAATGCCCGCTGCCCCACAACGAGGCCGGCTCGTCCCGCGCCGAGCATCAGCCCGTCCCGGTACCGGGCGTCTCGCCCGAACAGTATTGCCGCATGGTCGAACGGGCGCAGGACTACATCGCCGCCGGCGATGTCTTCCAGGTGGTGCTGTCCCAACGGCTGGCGGTGCCGTTCAAGCTGCCCCCGTTCTCGCTCTATCGCTCGCTCCGGCGGCTCAATCCCAGCCCATTCCTGTTCTTCCTGGATTTCGGCACCTTCCAGTTGGTGGGGTCCAGCCCGGAAATCCTGGTTCGGCTGCGCGACGACAAGGTCACCATCCGCCCCATCGCCGGCACCAGACGGCGCGGCAAGACCCCGGCCGAGGACGAGGAACTGGCCGCCGACCTGCTGGCCGATCCCAAGGAATTGGCCGAGCATCTGATGCTGCTGGACCTTGGACGCAACGATGTCGGCCGCGTCGCCGCCATCGGCTCGGTCTCCGTCACCAAGAAGATGGCGGTGGAGTATTATTCCCACGTCATGCACATCGTCTCCAATGTGGAAGGCAAGATCCGCCAGGGCTGCGACGCCATGGACGCCCTGATGGCCGGCTTCCCCGCCGGCACCACCTCCGGCGCGCCCAAGATCCGGGCCATGGAAATCATCGACGAGTTGGAGACCGAGCGCCGCTCGTTCTATGCCGGCGCCATCGGCTATTTCGACGGCAACGGCAACATGGACACCTGCATCGCGCTGCGCACCACCCTGGTCAAGGACGGCGCCATGTATATCCAGGCCGGCGCCGGCATCGTCGCCGATTCGGTCCCGCTGTCCGAGCACGAGGAGTGCATGAACAAGGCCCGCGCCCTGGTTCGTGCCGCCGAGGACGCCATCGACTACACGTTGAGCAAGCAATAATAATCGCAAGAATGAGCAAAGCCCGCTTGCGACGCCATGGGTTGCGGTCGGTTGTTCTGCTCGGTGCCCTGCTGGTTGGTGCGGCCATGGCCGATGGTCCCGAACCCAAGAATTTCCGCGAATGCCCCGATTGCCCGGAACTGGTGGTGATCCCCGCCGGCGACTTCGTCATGGGCAGCCCACCCGACGAATCCGGCCGGTTCGACGCCGAAGGCCCGCAGCACCCGGTGGCGCTGCGGGCCTTCGCCCTGGGCAGGTACGATGTCACGGTCGGGGAATTCCTGATCTTCCTGCAGGAGACCGGCTATCAACCCGAACCCTGCGACCGCATCCTGGGGTTGATGTGGCATTCCCCCGGAGGTGGGGTGGCCTATCCTCCGGGATCGGCGGATCTGCCGCGCCAACCCGCGGCCTGTCTCAGCTGGGACGACGCCCAAGCCTATGTGAAGTGGCTGAATGGCAAGGTCCATCCCGCGCCGAGAACCGGTGACGGCCCCTATCGCCTGCCCAGCGAGGCGGAGTGGGAATATGCCGCCCGGGCGGGCACCACGACGGCGCGGTGGTGGGGCGACATGATCGGGAGCGGCAACGCCAATTGCAACGGCTGCGGCAGCCGGTGGGACAACAAGCTGCTGGCCCCAGTCGGCGGCTTCAGCCCCAATGGGTTCGGCCTCTACGACATGCTGGGCAATGTCTGGCAGTGGACCAGCGATTGCTGGAACGAAAGCTATGCCGGAGCCCCCCGCGACGGTAGCCCGTGGCTGAGCGGCGATTGCAGCAAGCATGTCTTGCGGGGAGGCTCGTGGAGCAACCTGCCCAAATTCATCCGCGCCGCGGCGCGCAGCCGCGGCGATGCCTGGGGCGGCGACTTCGACTACGCCCATTACGCCGGCTTTCGGGTCGCCCGCACCATCCGATAGGCCCATCCCGGGTGGACGTGGCTTGACTGTCGATACGCCCTGGGTTCCCGACGAGCCACTGACGTGACTCGTCTTGTTGTCCCTCAGACGCCGGGCGCTCGCGCTTGGCTTTCGCGCCACGTGGCGCGGCGGGCTTCGCCCTTGCCTTCTCGCTATCCAACTGAAAAAGATCAGTTCGATAGCTCGGCGGTATCAGTCCGTCCGGAAACTCAGCCGCATGATATCCCGGGCGGGAATCACCCCCTTCAGGATGCCGTCGGCGTCAACCACCGGAATGGCGCCAAATCCGTAATGGCTGAACATCTTGGCGGCGGTCGCCATGGTATCGCCCTCGACCAGGCTGATCACCTGGCCAGCCATGATGTCGGAGAGCCTGTCGGAGTGATCCGCCAGCAGCAGCGCCTTGGCATCGACCACCCCAAGCAACACGCCCTCGGGACTGGTGACGTAGATATACATCGTCACTGCGGCATTCCCCGCCAGCTCGCGATATTTTCCGATGGTTTCGCCGACGGTCAAGGCGAGCGGCAGGCTGATATAGCGCGTGGTGGCGTAATTGAGAATGTGCTCCGCCTGCGCATCGATGATCGCGCGGATCTTGCCGGCCTTGGCGGCGTTGATCCGGGGCAGGATGTCGTCCTTTTGCGTCCCGGCCAGGGCGGTCAACAGATCGGCGGCCTGGGCCGGGGTCATTTCCTCGACCAGTTCGGCGACGAGATCCTCATCCATGGAGGACACCAGCGCCCGCTGCACGGCGGGCTCCACCTCCTCCAGGGTGTCCGACGCCAAGTCCCTCTCCAGATGACGGAACACGGCCAGACGCTGTTCGTGATCCATGTCCTCGATAACGTCGGCGAGGTCGGCCGGATGAACATCGGGCAGGGCGATCGGCAGGAGCCCCATCTTGGCCTTGGCCTTGAAAATATCATCGTCTTCGGTGTGCTGGATGAAAATGGACCGGATCCGGACCAGGAAATCCCGGTCGATGGAAGCCGCGTTTTCCACCGACCGGCACACCGCCAACTGCAGCTCGCTCATGATGTCGGCATGAACGATCTTGTGCCAGCGGCGGCCGGCATAATTCTCACGATCCATGGCCTGTTCTTCATGGGTGAAATAGACACCGATCCGCTCGACCAGGGTGGCGAGATTGCTATTGATATCCCCCGCCGGAGCCTTCGCCACCACCGCCTCGGCCAGCTTTCCAATGGCCAGCATGATCTGGAAACTCTCCTGGGTCAGGCTGTCGCGCGACAATGCCTGCCCGGTGCTCTGGTCGATCCGGTTCATTTTTCCCCCTCGGTTCAATATTTGGTGTGGATGCGGAAGGAATAGAAATCGATGGGACCGCGCACCGCGTCATAGACATGGTCAGTACTCGGCATGCAGACGTGCCCCGAAGAAGTGGACCGGGCCGCGGGTCGGGTTGTAGCCGGGATTGTTCATGAACTGGTAGTCGGCGGTCAAGGTCAGCGGATCGAACACCTTCCAGGCATAATAGCTTTCCAGGCTCATTTCGGCCTGATACTTGGGCAGAGAGCCTTCGCCGAGCATCATGCCCTGGCCGCCATTGGCCAGAAAGCGCTGGTGCGCCCCCGAAAGGCCGTTTGTCGCCATGCCGAGGCCGTAGGTGTCGTCGGGACGGCCCCAACGCCCGCCCTTCAGGCTGATGCCTCCCGACAGGCTGTGGTCGATGTCGGCGTAGTTCCAGTTCTCGGTGGCGCCGTTGTTCCACGACCAGCGCGCGAACACGCCGAGCTCGTCGGCGACCTCCTGCTCCAGGTTGACAGCGTAGCCGACCTTGGACTTGCCCCAATCCGACCGCGAGAGGGCGGTGGCTTTGCCAATATCCACGCCCTGGTCCACCAGGCTGTTGATGCGGGAGTAGCTGCCCATGTTACCCTGGTTGAGGAAGCCCAGCAGGCGGGTCTTGCCGGGACGGTCGCCCAGCTTGTAGCGGGTCTCCAGTTCGACGTTATGGTCGAGATTGTCGGCGTCGTCGCCGTGGTAATAGACGGCCAGGCCACCGGGTGTTTTCGGCTGAAGGACGCCGGCCCAGCGCAGCGCCCAATCCTCCTGGTTGAACTCCACATAGAGGCCGCCGGTATAGGCGCGGCCGTTGCCGGCCCAGTCCCAGGCGCCGGCCTGGAGTATGGCCCAGTTGTCGAAATCGTGACGAGCATCCTGGGCATAGCTGTTGGCGCCCATGAAATCGGTCAGCGAGAAACCACCGGCGATGACCGTCAAGCGCGACACATCCTGCCAGCCGGCCAGTTGGTGGGGCGCCCCTTCCTGCCATTCCTGCGGGCCGCCGAAGCCGATCACCTGCTTCAAATAATAGCGCGCCATATACACCTTGAGCTGTTTAGAGCCGACTTTCTGCGCCTCTCCATTGGTGAGGCCGCCCATGCCGAGACCGGCGGACAACCCGAAGCCCTCGAACATCTCGGGATCAACATAGAGTTCGGTACTCGGCCCCAGCCTGGCCGCCAGGAAGGGGGTGAGGCTCTGGGTCTCGCGCGACTGGAACTTGTTGTTGATGGCGTTGTTCCCATTGGCGCCTGAGTAATTAGGCGAGTGGAAATTCGGGTGGACCTGTTCGGTCAGGGTGTACTGGGCGTGGAAGTTCCAATCCTCCGGTTCTTTCGGAGTTTCGGCGGCGCCGGCGTCCTTCCCTTCGCCCTCCGGTGCCGCCTCTGGAGGCGCGCCGGTAGCCGCGACCGCCTGACCGGTATCGGTGACAACAGTGCGATCATCCGCCGACAGTTCAGCCGTCTGTTCTCCCGCCCCCTTGCCCACCAAGGCCTCGTTGACCGGCAGAGCCGCGCCGTCTTCAGATTGACGGTACGGGCGCACCGGCACCGGATTGGCGAACGCCTCCACCGACGGCTTGGGCGGAGCGGCGAATTTGTAGGTAAAGCCGGCGAGTACGGCGTGGCTACCAAATTCGACGCCGCCCGAACCGTCGCTGTGAGCGGTCACGGTATAGTCGGTGGTGCCCAGGTACTTGTACTGGGCCTTGGCCTCCCATTCGGGCGTGATGTCGTAGCCGATTCCGGCGAAGCCCTGATAGGCGAACTGAAGGTCAAATCCGCCATAACCATTGGCGGGATTTTGATTGCGGGTGATGCCGCCGGCCTGGATGTAGGCGGCGCCAATGCCGACGCCGACGAACGGGTGCCAGGAGGAGGCGGGCAGAAAGTCCCACACCCCGTTGACCATCGCCGTCGTCGTCGCCAAGGTCCCGCCGGCGGCGGTGGGGTCGACCTTGCCGATCTTGCTCAGCAGGTTCTCACGGTAGCCCAACTCGAACTCGGCCTTGGGAGCGCCGAAGTCATATCCGACCTGGGCCTGCATCCCGGCACCCACATGGTATTCCGTGCGGTTGTCGGTGCCGACGCCCACACGCGCCGTGTTCTGGAACGTGGGGCCGGCGTCAACGCCGACATACCACTGGGCCAGGGCCGGTGACGACGCCGACACGGCGGCCATAATGGTGGCGGTCCGGACGGAAAACCGGCGCGGTGAAATGAAGCTGCCCCAGGACATTGGTGGTTCTCCGGCATGCGGTCGGGTCAAGGGTTGCGTCGCCCCTTAGGTCTTCCTTCACCCATTGCGGTGTTGAAGATCCATGACGTCGCGATACGGGATCGCACCGACCAGAACCTCGGATTCATCGACGATGGGAATGGCGCGGAAACTGTAGCGGACGAACAGCTTCGCCGCCTCCTTCACCGTGGCGTCGGCGCGGAGGGTCACCACGTTGGCGGTCATCACGTCTTCAAGATGATCGCCGGGATTGGCCTGGAGAATCTCCTTGATGTCGATCACCCCGGTCAGTTTGCGATTGTCGTCGATCACATAGACATACATCACCACGTCCGCGTTCTTGGCCAGCCGGCGGAAATCCGCCAGCACCTGCCGGATGGTGGTCTTCGGCGGCAGCGCGATGACGTGGGTGGTGGCGAAGTGGACGATGGTGTCGTCGTGATGTTCCAGCAGATGCTGGATCTTCCGCGCCTCTTCGGCATCGATCAGTTGAAGAATGCCGTCCACATCCGCCGCCGGCAGTACCGCCAGGATGTCGGCGGCCTGGGCCGGGGTCATGTCGTTGATCAATTCGGCCGCCCGCTTCTCGTCGAGCGCCGCGATCAGCTCGCGCTGCACCCGCGGTTCGACCTCTTCCAGAGTGTCGGAGGCATGCTCGGTCTCCAGTTCGTTGAAGATGGCCAGACGTTCCTCGGGGTCCAACTCCTCCAGGATATCGGCAAGATCGACCGGATGAATTTCCGGCAATTTCGCCTTCAGCACGTTCAGTTTCACATCGCCCTTGAAGCCGCTGATATCCTCCGGCAGGCGCTGGACATAGGTCCACGGAATGGTGTCGTCCTTGATGCGGCTGGCGATGTCGCGCACCAGATTGGCCAGCCGCTTGAGACCGATCCGGCGCAAGAAGGCGGCGCGCGAGCAATCCACGTCGGTGGCGTAGAGCTTGCCATTGCGTAATGCCAGTTTGATGTCGTAGACCACCTCGACCTCGTCGTCGTCGCAGTCCAGCACCTTCTTGTCGAGCAGATGGTCCTTGAGGCAGACCTGCCCATCGGCAGGTTCGCCCTCGACCTCCGCGGCGGTCGCGACACCGAGCACCAGCCGCCGGTCCAGCTCCGTGATCATGGTCCACGGCACCATCAGCGACTTGTGCCCATAGGGGCGGTTGACCAGCAGATGGGTGACCTCGGGAAGCTTGCCCTGTTCGGTCACGACCACGTCGGCGAGCTTGCCGATCCGCTTGCCGCCGAGCATGGCCGGCAGGCCGATGAGATCACTGAGAAGATAGGTGCGTTCGGTCTGATTGTTCATGACGAGACTCCCCAGGCTCTATTGGGCCAGGACGGTGTAGAACTTGTAGGCGAGCAGACCGACCAGCACCAGCAGGTAGACCCGAAGGACCAACAGGGCGAGGCGCACCGCCGGCGACATGGCGATGCGGGGCGTCGCGTATTTACGGTTGATGTCGCGGATCTTTTCGAAATTGTCGGCGAACATCGAGTGGATGACATGGGCGAACGACATGGCGGTCTCTCCTTGCGGCCCTTGGCGGGCGCGGACGGCGTCAGGTGAACAGGTTGGGGAACAGGGCGCTGATGCCGTAGCAGGTGGACAGGAAGACGATGGCGACGATGATCGCGCCGCCGATCAGGTTCTGGGACAGCGTATTGCAGTATTCGCCCATGGTTTCCCGGTCGTTGAGCAGCAGAATCAGGAACACCAGCGCCGCCGGCAGCAACGTCACCGCCACCACCTGCACAAACAGGGTGATCAGCACCAGCGGCGCGCCGGGAATCAGCACCACCAGACCGGCGGAGATCAGCAACAGGAAGTAGCAAACATAGAACCAGGGGGCTTCCTTGATCTTGGTATTGAGCGAGTGCGCCCAGCCGAAAATCTCACCGAATGCCCACGAACTGGCCAGCGAGATGCAGATGGCGCCCAGCAGGCCGGCATCGAACAGGCCGATGGCCATCATGGCGCCGGCATATTTGTCGGTCTTCATCACCAGAGCCGAGGCCTGGGCGGCGTCGTCGATATTGACCCCCTTGAGGATGGTGCCGGTGAGCACGACGATGAAGATGGCCACCACCACGGTGATGATCGCGCCGGTCCAGGTGTCGAAGCGGCCCCAGGGAATATCCTTTTCCTTCATCCCCTTGTCGACCACCGAGCTTTGCTGGAAGAACAGCATCCAGGGCGCGATGGTGGTGCCGATATTGGCCATGATGAAGAAGAACATGTCGCCGTTGAAACCGCCGGGGAAATTGGGGATCAGGCCATCGGCCACGATCTGCCCCACCGGCGGATGGACCAGGAAAGCGGCGGGGATATAGATCAGGTTCAGCAGGCAGAACCCCAGCGCGATCTTTTCCCAGGTCCAATAGCGGCCGTTGACCACCATGAACGCCATCAGCAGGCAGACCGCCAGCACCGTCAGCCATTCCGGCACCCCGAAGATGCGCATGGCCGAGGTCATGCCGATGAACTCGGTGACCAGGGTCAACCAGTCCACCAGCAGCAGATCGATCAGCGAAAACCAGCCCCAGAAGGCGCCGAAGCCGTCGAAGATCGCCTCGGCATGGCCGCGCTTGGTCACCGCCCCCAGCCGGACCGTCATCTCCTGCACATAATAGGCGACCGGAATCAGCACCAGCAGGAACCAGATCAGGTTATAGCCGTATTTGGCACCGGTGGCGGCATAGGTGGTGATGCCCCCGGCATCGTTGTCGGCGATCATCACCACCAGGCCAGGGCCGGCAAGGACCAGATAAAGGCCAACCGATTTCCACATGCGGCGGAAGCGGTAATAGAGCGTCGTAATGAAATTCATTTGCAAACTCTCCGGCGCAAGTCGGGGCCAAGATCAAGACCGTAAAAGCGGCCGGATAGTGGCATCGATTCGAAGGAAATGTCAGTACCGCTGTCCGGTTGTCATGGTTTCTTCATCGATGGCCGCATGGCCGCCGATTCCGAGTCATGACGGAACAAGGGTGAGATGGAAATTGGGCCGCCGTCGAGGCTCCTCGGCCGACGTCCAGATGCACACCAGATCACCGCCGACCGGATCGACGATCCAGCGGCACACCAGACGGCGCGGACGGAGCCGGGCCGACGCAACGGTGGGGATGGAACGGGTCGCAACGGCGAACCCGAAGGACAGGGCGGTGGCCGGAACGGCAGCCATGGTCGCCTCCTCTACGAATGGGGTTGACGGATGTCATCCCGGGAGGCGCCTCGGCTGCAGATCGGCACTACCGCATGGCGGTCACGCCGTTCAGAGCAGTCGCATGACGGTCCCAGGCAAAGCCCACGGCCCAATCAGCCGTCGCCAAGCGACGACTGGGAGGCTCCGCGGACGCGGTGCTAGGTCGAGCGTTCATGTCATTCTCTGTCGTTTGATTGCGAGGACCCGCGAACCGAATTCCACGGGCATCACTGCCCCCACTTACGCCCTCCCCCCCTCGGGCGTCAAGTCCAAAACCACCGGAACGATTCCCGTCCTCCGACAAGGCCAACACCCTGGAAAAGCCGGTGCTCGGATTACTTTGGCAGCAGCGAGGGTATCGGGGCCACGCGAGCAACGGCCCATTGCCCGAAAGCGTCAAGGGGACGTCTTTTTTCCGGCATGCATCGCATTGTGATGGTCGAAAAATGCCTGAAGCCGCTCCAAGGCATCGGGGGCGGTTCCCTCGTTCTTGAACATATCGAGGGCATGGGCTTCGCGCAGCGGCAACCCGTCCGTCGCGACCAGGATCTGTTTGTTGACCCGATTGGAATACCAGGAATTGGCGAGGATCTGCTGCGCGAGATCGGCCAATTCGGCCTCGAAGCGATCATCGGGATAGCAGAAATTGGTCAAATGCATGTCTTGGGCTTCGAGGCCTGAATAGCGTCGGCCGGTGAAGATCATTTCCCTCGCCTTGGCGGTGCCGATCCGGCAAGGCAGGCGGAGACTCAACGCCCAGACGGGGGTCAGCCCCCAGCGGGCATAGGCTTCCGAGAACAGCGCCGTTTCCGTCGCGACGATGATATCCGCGGCCAGGACCAATTCCAGGGAGCCGGTGGAACAGCGGCCCTGAACCGCCGCGATCACCGGCTGGGGAAGCCGCGCCAGCAGTTCGATGACCTCGGACTGATAATGCGGCTTGGTATGGGCGCGGACGGCGTCGGCAACCTCGTCCATGTCGTAGCCGTTGGAGAAATTGCCGCCGGCACCGCGCAGGATCACCAGCCCGATCGTCTTGATGTCGCGGGCGATGGCGTCGAGATGTTCTTCCAGATCCTCGAACAGATCCTTCGACAGCGCATTCTGCCGATCGGGACGGTTCAAGGTCAGGGTGGCGATGCCATGATCGTCGTGGCGCAGGACCAAGCCATTCATTTTCTGCCTCCCCCATTCATTCTCGGCCGCCTATGGACCGTTTCATCGGCTGCCCCATCGCGGCGGACCGTGGCGTCGTTCCGCCCAATGTTCGATGACATGATAGATGGCGGGAATAACCACCAGCGTCAACACGGTCGAGAGCGCCAGCCCTCCGACGACGACCGTCGCGATCGCGCGCTGCACGTCGCTGCCGACGCCGGTATGGATGGCGGCGGGCAACATGCCGAGGGTTGCGACGGTGGCCGTCATCAGTACCGGCCGCAACCGCTCGGTCGCCCCCTTCATGATCGCCTCGTGGAGTTCGTATCCGGCTTTGCGCATCCGGTTGAGGTTCGACACCATGATGATGCCGTTCTGCACCGCGACGCCGAACAGGGCGATAAAGCCGACGCCGCTGGCGACGTTCAGATTCTGGCCGGTGAAATGAAGCGCCATCAGGCCCCCCAGGGTCGCCAACGGGACCACGCTCAGGATCAGCATGGCTTGGCGGAACGAGCCGATTCCCACCGTCAGGAAGATCAGCATCAGCCCCATCACCAGGGCGAGGATCACCATGAGCCGGGCTTCGGCCCGCCGTTGGTTCTCGAACTGGCCGCCCCATTCCAGCCTGACCTTGGTTTTGTCGAACTGAACCTTCTCGGCGATCTTGGCCTGAGCCTCGGCAAGATAGGAGGTCAAATCGCGCCCCCGATTGTCGATACGGATGGTCAGATTGCGCTGGCTCATCTCGCGGGTCACCACGCTTTCGCCTGAACGCAGGCGAATGGTGGCGATCTGGGCCAGCGGGATCTGGGCCCCGCCGGCCGTGTTGACGAAGAGGTTGGACAAGGCTTCCGGGCTATTGCGGGTAGCTTCGGTGAATCGAACCGTCAGGGGATAGGTTCGTTCGCCGACATAGACGGTGGAGACGGGGCTTTGCCCCACTCCGGTCTGAATCAGATTCTGGACATCGGTCATGTTGACGCCATAGCGGGCCGCCTTGCCGCGATCCAGTTTGATCTCGATTTGCGGGATCGGCGGCTCTTGGAAGATCGAAGCGTCGCCGGTACCGGGGACGGTGCCGAGAACGGTAACGATGTCGTGGCCGACCCGGCGCAACATGTCGAGATCGTCGCCGTAGATCTTGATGACCAGCGGGCTATGGGCACCGCCGATCATGTCGTTGACGTTGTCGATGATCGGCTGGCTGATACCGATGGAATAGCCGGGGAGTTCCTTGGCGAGATCCGCCGACAATTTATCGATGAAGGCTTTCTTGCTCTCGCCATCGGCCCAGGTGTCATAGGGCTTGAGGCCGACAGGCGCCTCGATGTGGGACATGGTCCAGGAATCGGTGCCGTCGTCATTGCGCCCCACCTGGGTGACGACATAGGAGACCTCGGGATGTTTGCGGATCGCCCGCCTCAGATCGGTCGCCATGTCGCTGGCCTTGTTCAAGGCGAGCCCGGTCGGCAATTGGACCTGCAGCCACAGGGCGCCCTCGTCGAGATCCGGCAGGAAACTGCGGCCGACGGTGGCGCCGAAGCCGACCACGGCGAGAAGGGCGACGGCAATCAGCCCGTAGACGATCCGGGGTTCGAGCATGCAGGTGGTCAGGATGCGGTCATAGAACGCGGTCAGGCGATCGAGCCATTTGTTGTGATAGACGCGACCGGGATTGCGGAAGGCGAAATAGGCCAGCGCCGGCACCAGGGCCATGGTCGACAGCAATGCTCCGAACAGGGCGTAGCCCATGGTATAGGCCATGGGGGTAAACAGTTTCGCCTCGGCACGCTGGAAGGAGAACAGCGGCAGATAGGCGGTGATGATGATCAGGCCGGCGAAGAAGATCGGTCGCGTCACCTGCAAGGTCGCCGCCTTGACCTCGCTTTCGCTCAACTCCTCGTCCGGCGTTGCTTCGCGTCGACGCAGCACCGCTTCGGTCACCACGATGGCGCCGTCGACGAGGATGCCGAAATCGATGGCGCCCAGCGACAGCAGATTGGCCGAGACCTTGGTGAGGTTGAGCAGCGAGAACACCGCAACCAGCGCCAGCGGCACCGTGACCGCCACCACCAGGGCGCTGCGCGGGCTGCCCAGAAAGACGATCAGCACCAGAAAGACCAGGGCAATTCCCTCGGCGATGGTGCGCCCAACCTTCTGGACCGTCATATGGACCAGGGTTTCGCGGTCGCTGTAGGGAACCAGCCTGACATCCATCCCCTGCATCTGCCGGTTCAGGTCCTCGACCTTGGCGTGGACGCCGCTCAGCGTTTCCGAGGGATTCTGGTTTTTCAGCATCAGGATGATGCCTTCGATGGTGTCAGGATTATTGTCCTTCCCCAGAATCCCTTCGCGCTCCTGATTGCTGAGAAGGACCTGTCCGAGATCACGCACCAGGACCGGGGTCCCATTGGTCTGGGTCACGACGATGTCGCCGATATCGGCAAGGCTGTGAATCAAGCCGACCCCACGGATCACATAGCTCTGGTCACCCCGCGCTACCCGCCCGCCGCTGGCATTGGTGTTGTTGGCATTGATGGCGGTAATGACATCGGTGATGCCGAGGTGGAAGCGCTGAAGCTCGCGCGGGTCGAGATTGAGTTGATATTCGGTGGTAACGCCGCCGAAATTGGCGACATCGACGATGCCGGGAACCGACTTCAATGCGGGAATCACCGTCCATTTCTGGATCTCGGAAAGTTCCTGCAGGTTCTTGCTGTCGGATTCCAGCGTATAGCGATAGATCTCGCCGGTGGCGCCGGAAACCGGGTCCAGCGTCGGATTCGCCCCCGGCGGCAATGTTGCCTGCGCGATCCGTTCCAGCAGACGCTGGCGGGCCCAGTAATCCTCATAGCCGTCGCGGAACAGCACCGTGATCAGTGACAATCCGAAGGTCGAGGACGAGCGCATCAGCAACAGGCCGGGTGTCCCGTTGATCTGCCGTTCGAGGGGAACGGTGATCAGTTGCTCGACTTCCTCGGCCGCCAGGCCCGGCAGTTGCGTCGTGACCTGCGCCGCCACATCGCCAAGTTCGGGATAGGCTTCAACCGACAGGGTCTCCCAGGCATAGACGCCAAATCCCGCCAACAGCAGCGCCAGAACGATGACGGCGATGCGCTTGCGCAGGCAGAAGCCGACAAATTGATCAATCATTGAGAAGGACCCCTCCCTTCACCACCACCTGCTCGCCCGGCGCGAGCCCGCGGTTGATGGTGACCGTCGTGCCTTCTCCCAACTGGGTGTCGACCACCCGGCGCTCGAACGTCCAGGGCGCCGTGGCGACGAAGACGGTGGTGCGGTCATTGTTCATCAGGAGGGCGGAGGTGGGCAGCACGATCTGCCGTTTTTCCGGCGCCAGCAGGGTCACGGTGGCGAACATGTTCGGTTTCAGCATTCCCGCCGCATTGGGAAAGGTGATCCTGAGCTTGTTCCGCCGCGAATCCGCCTCGATCACGTCGCTGAGGATCTGCACCTTGCCGTGCAGCGGCTGGTCCGGATAGGCGGCGAGGCTGACCTCGGCATCCTCGTCCATGGCCACCAGGGACACGTCCTTTTCAGGAACCAGGGCGGTGACCCAGACGGTGCTCAGATCGGCGATGGTCATCATCGGCTGGGTCGGGTCGTTGATCATGTTCCCCGGCGCGACCGACAGACTGGTAATGCTGCCGCTGACCGGCGCCTTGACCGTCAACTGACGGACGCCGCGGTTCTGGTCGGCCCGGGCGCCGACCACCTTCAGGCGCGCCTGGGTCCGGGCATATTCGGCGGCGGCCTGGGCATGGTCGCTTTTGGCCTGATCGAGATCCCGCGCCGCGGCGCCGCCGGCATTGAACGCGTCTTGCTGGCGCCGCAGGTTGGTTTCGGTCAGCCGGAGAAGATCCGCGGCCTTGTCGCTGTCGTCGTAGGCCTGGGCCAGATCGGGTGAATCGAGCACCGCCAGCACTTGGCCGCTGGCGACGCGATCCCCCAGCGCGACCCTGAGTTCCAGAATGCGACCGCCGAGCGGCGGCAGCACCGCGGCGGTCCTGGCCGGATCGGCCTCGACAATCCCCGGCAGCACCAGCTTTGCCCTGACGGCTTCACTGCCGGCCGGCATCACCACCAAATGGTCGCGCAAGGCCGACCCCTCGGGGAGGATGATCTTGTCGCCTTGACGGATCATCAACGGAATTTCCTCGGGCTCACTCTTGGCGTCGCTGAACAGGCCCATGCCATGGGTCAACAAACCAACGATCAACAGGACGCCAAGGGCAATTCCGCCCCCGAGATAGAGTCCGCCGGACGGCACCCGACCGTGATCATGCATCGCCATAAGAAACGTCCTCTCCCCGAAGGCTTGGCCCTGACAGGCTTGAGCCGAACAGTATTGGTGTCGCGCGTTGATGGGAAGGCGGCTGCGATTCGCAAGATATCACGAGCGACTCATCCCGGATATCACCCGACCCACGGGCGCCGGAACGCCACCCAACCTCCCTATAATGGGACATGGCGATACACCACGGAAGCCGGCCCAGGTCAACAACACAAAAAGTTCACAATCGCGGAGACAGGTCTCACGACCGGAAACAACATCACAAGATCATGGTGATGGCGACACCAGTTGGCTGGAGAGCTATAAAAATCACCACTCTGCAACTTGCATTGATCATGGCATTGCTATTTATCTCGCCCGGTTCGCTGAAAATGGTGGTCCCACCACACCCCCAACTACATTTTTCTACAACTGTCCTTGTTTGACGGCTCCACGCACCGGTGATAAGGAACACGCCTAGGGCGTGTCGCCAGTTACCGCATGAGCCGCGTTGCCGCCAAACTTGGCGGAATGACAGGAGAAAGACGATGAGCGTAGCGGAGCTACGGTCGAGGGTTTCGACGTATCAGTCGGCCACGTTCGGCGCATCGCAGATGCGGTCCCGCAGGGATGGCCAACGGCCACAATATTCCTCGCGTCGCGGCCATGTGCTAACTGACGGCACGCCCTAATCGAACTTTATCCGGCGGAACGACATGATCGCCTTCCCTTCCTTGCGGTTCTCCCCCTCCTTGCGATTGTCGTTGTCCGCCAGTGTCGCGGCTGTATGCCTGCTGGCGGCCTGCGTCGGCCCGGACTTTGAACGCCCCGCCCCGCCCAAAGTCGATGCTTATGTGCAAAAGGACAGCGTCCCGACCCAAACCGCCAAGGCGGAGATCATGGGCGGCGAGTCGCAGCGCCTCGTGGCCGGCGCGGACATCCCAGGCCAGTGGTGGACCTTGTTCCGCTCCGGACCGCTGAACGCCCTGATTGAGCGGTCCCTCAAGGCCAACCCCACCATTACCGCCGCCGAAGCCGCATTGCGGGCGGCCACGGAGGCCGCGGAGGCCCAGCGAGGGGCGTATTTCCCTCTCGTCACCGGCGGCGTCTCCGCCAACCGGCAGAAAACCCAGTCCTTCAACGGCGCCACCCCCACCTCGCCGGTTACCAATTCGCAGGGCTTCGTCTTCAACACCTATGCCACCCAACTGGCGGTGTCTTATACCCCGGACGTCTGGGGCGCCAATTATCGACAGGTGGAGAACCTGGAAGCCCAGGCCGAATCGCAGCGGTTCCAACTGGAAGCCGCCATTCTGACCCTGACCTCCAACCTGGTTGCCGCAGCGGTGACGGATGCCGGCCTGCGTGAACAGGTCGCCGCCCAGGAGGAGGTCATTCACCTCGACCAGCAGACCTTCGACATCCTCAACCGGCTCTATGAGATCGGCACCCAGCCCCGGGCCGCGGTGGCGCAGCAGGAGGCTCAGCTGGACAAGGACAAGGCTGCGCTGCCGGCCTTGCTCAAATCACTGGAGCTAAACCGCGATGCCCTGGCGGCGCTGGCCGGCGGCTACCCCAGCCAGGACATCGTCGAGACGTTCCGGCTGGACAGCCTGACCCTGCCCGAGGAACTGCCGATCAGCCTGCCGTCCCGGCTGGTGGAACAGCGCCCCGACATCCGTCAGGCCGAGGCCAACCTCCATTCCGCCAGCGCCAGTGTGGGCGTCGCCACCGCCGCCCGCCTCCCGGTCATCAATCTCACCGCCAACATGGCCAGCTCGGCGCCGTTCATCGCCGGCGAGCAGGGCCTGTTCACCCCCGGCACCGGCACCTGGAGTATCGGCAGCAGCGTGCTCGCCACCCTGTTCGACGGTTTCGGTCTGCTGCACAAGCAGCGTCAGGCCGAGGCCCTGCTCGACCAGGCCAAGGAGCAGTACCGGTCCACGGTCATCACCGCCTTCCAGAACGTGGCCGATTCACTCCACGCCATCAAACAGGACGCCGACGCATTGGCGGCGGCGGTGGCCGCCGAGAAGGCCGCCGCGGACAGCCGGGACATCGTTCAGCGCCAGTTGCAAACCGGAACCGCCAATTATCTCGCCCTGATCACCGCCCAGCAGGCCCTGGCCTCCGCCAAGCAGCTGCGGGTCCAGGCTCAGGCCGCCCGCTACGCCGACACCGCCGCCCTGTTCCAGGCCCTCGGCGGCGGCTGGTGGAACCGGACCGAGGCGAAACCCGCGGACACGAAACCCGAGACGGCGAGTAATTAGACCACGATGCGATCGGATCGGATCACTCCGACGGAGCCCAGGTGCGAGCCGGTGCGGGGACGGACGGCTGAGGTTCTCATCATCGAGGGCACCGCGGCTCTTCACGGCATGGCGGCATGGCTCGACGCTCGTCTCCGATGGAGCGGCATCGCGGTTTACCGGGTCGATACGGTCGAAGACGCCTTGGATGCGCTGACCTCGGTGCTCTTCGGCGTGGTGGTGTTGGATTGCGACCCTTACGGACGCTCCGCCCCGTTGCTGATCCAGGCCCTCCGCGATCGCCCGTCATCGCCCCGGATCATCGCCACCGGGGCGCGGTCCCGGCTGAAGCGACTGGGCCTTGCCGCTGCCGACTGCCTGGCCAAGCCGTTGATTATCAGCGATCTCCAAGCCCGCCTGACACCGCCCGGGCACGAACGGGACGTTCCACGCCTGCAGATGGGCGATGTCAGCCTGCATGTGGTGACCCAGGAAGTGCTGGTCGACGGCCGGCCCGTGGCCATGTCCTGCCTGGAACGCACGGTTCTTTCCGTCCTGATGAGCACGGCCCCGGACATCGCTCCCGCCCCGCTCCTCCATGAGGCGCTTTTCGGCCATATGGGAAAGCCCGCCCCCCGCGCCATAGCCGGTCCCATCAGCCGGTTGCGGCAACATCTTCTCGATGCCGGTGCGACGGTGGTGATCGAAAGCGAACGCGGCGGCGGACTCCGCCTGTCGCCGTCACCGCAGGGCGGCGCGGGGATCGAAATCCAGAATCATATCCCGTAACGCCGCTGGCGTTCCCGGCGGCAGATGCAAGGGCGAGGATAACAGAGCGGCATCGCGGGCGCTGAGGGCGAGGGCGTGATAATCAGGCTCGGTCTTGAAGCGAACAGCATCGACGATGGTGGCGCTTTGAACGGTGCCGTCGGCCTCCAGCACCACATGAATGGAAACCACCCATTGGGAGGTTCCCAGCGCGGCGACGTCGAAGTTCCAGCGCCGCTCGATCTGGGCGCGGACGAAATCCTTGACGCTATAGGTCGCTCGCGGCCCGGATTCTCCGGCCGAGCTGGCCACCGCCCGGTCGGCCGCGCCATGGCCACTCCGTGATCGCGGGTCGGATGTGACCGGCGCCTGCTGTTGCGCCCGCTCCGCCGCCCGGAGCCGGGAGTCGAAATCCTCGGGGGGAGACGGTTCCGGCTTGGGTCCGGGCTTGGCCGGCCGGTGCCGGGCGGCGGCGGGCGGCTGGACCGGAGTGGGCGTGGCGGCAAGCTTGGGAGCCGCGGTGGCCGGGTCCATCCTGGGAGATTCGGGGGCGGTTTCCTGGGGCAACTCGCCCTTGTTCCGGGCCAGCGGCGAAGCCGTCTTCTCCCCCAGTTGAACCAGTTCGAGGGGAATCACCTCCTCGACCGGTGGCGGCACCGCCGGACCGGGAAGCAGGACGGTCAGCAACAGCGCCACCAGCACATGCAGCGCCAGCGAACAGACCGGCCCCCAGCCCATCCTGGGGAACCGCCTCCCTCCCGGATGAAAAGCCGTGGACATTCAGCCCGCCGCTCCCATTATGACGCAAGACAATCAGGTCTCCCTCGTCCGCCCGGCGGAAACGGGAGAAAAAGGCGCCGCCCATGACTCCCCCCGTTCCCGTCCTGGAGGTCTATTATGCCTCCACCTGCGCTCCCTGCCGCCTGGAATTACCGGTGCTGGCCCAGGCCGCGCGCAACGGCACCCCCATCACCGTGATTGTGTTGAGCGAGGAGAGCCGGGCTCGCCGCGAATTGGCGGCGGCAGCCCCGGAACTGGAGCGGTCGGCCTCGGTGCCAGCATCCACCGATCCCCGCGCGGTGCTGCGGGCGGCAGGCGATGCCGACGGGATTCTGCCCTTCGCCCGGGTGCCGACCGCCGCCGGCGGCACCTGCCGCAGCTGGCGCGGCGCCCTCACCCTCGACCGCATCCGCCGGCTGCTGGCTGCTTGTCATCCCGGCGCGTCGAAAGATTGACTCCCCCTTGAGCCGGATGATTTGAGGTTGAATCGCCAGAGCGTTCAACCTCAAATCTGAATCCGTCTCTCATCTATATATTAGAGGGCGATTCAGACAGTAGATTGCGGCGGAGCCGCATCAATCCAATGTCATCGCGCTCTAACGTACCGGATCGGCGTCGCGCAGGGCGAAGAAGATCGCCTTCTCGCCATCATTGACCAGGGTGAAACGGCCCCGCACGGTCACCATGTCATCGGCCCAATCCACCGGAGCCTTCGACGTGACCTCGATCACCTCGTTCGGCTCACCCGGCGGACAGAACATGCAGACCGGCGTGCGCTTGGTCAGCAGAAAATGCCGGGTCTTGTCCGAACCGTCCAGGGGCAGGACAAAGCCTTTGATGGTCACCGTCTTGCCGTCCAGAGCCTTCACATCAGGAATTAATGAAATCGTATAGAGCGCTGTTTTGTTGTCGTATTTCGCAGGGCAGCGCGCCAATTGCGCCCAAAGCGGGTCCTTGGCCTGCGGCAGCTTGTCCTGGCTTGACCGCTCGTCGGGGGGCTGGTCGGGCGGGGGAACGGCCTGCGGCTCGGTCAACTGGAAGCCCTCCACCAGGAGAACCAGCGGCAGCAGCAGCAGGGGAAGCAGGCGTCGGATCATCATCATGCTTTCAACACCGTTTCGATGGAGGCGCGGGCGGCGCGCAAGGCCGGAACCGCCCCCGCCACCAGCGCCGCCGCCAGGGCACCCCCGGCCAGCACGGCCATATCGCCGCCGTTGGGGATGATGGTCAGGACCAGACCATCGCGCTCGGCCAGCAGCGCCGCCCCCCAGGGCGCCAGGACGGCCACCGTGGCGATCCCCACCACCAGGGCGGCAACGGCCAGCATACACGATTCGGTGACGGCGATGGCGGCGATCTCCCATGGATGGGCGCCCAGCGCCCGCAGCAGCGCCAGATCGCGGGCGCGTCCGCTCATGGCGGCGGCCAGGGCGGTGGCGGCGGTGGCGGCGGCGATGGCGGCGAACAACACTCCGATGGCCATCACCGCCACGATCACCGGCCGGCCGGCGCGGGCCAACCGCGCCGTTTCCATGGCCGGGCTGGCGGCCGAGAACCTTTCGCTGGCATCGATCATCCGGGGCAGGGAAGCCATGGCCACCGGGCTGCGGAAGGCGGCGACAATGACGGAAGCGGCGGGCGGACCGAATCCGGTGGGGCCGCCCTGGCCCCGCGCCGCCTCCTCGGCATCGTCGGGATCGCTGTGAATCACATAGACGCTTTGGATATCGGTCAGGATCAAACGGTCGAGGCCCGCGCCGGTCGGGGCCAGAATACCGGTGACGATATAGGGAAATTTGGCATGCTCCTCGCCGCCCGGACTCAGCCCATGGCTTCCCACCAGGGTGTCGCCCGGCTTCAGGCCCAGTGCCCGCGCGGCGGCGCTGCCGATCACCGCCTGCAGCGGCGCATTCCACATGCTGCCCTGGGCCAGGCGGGCGTGGTAGACCGCCAGGATCGAGGGCGTGGTTCCGACGATTCGCCAGCCGTGGTAGCTGTCGCCCAGCGCCACGGGCGCGGCGGCGGCGATCATCGGGTTGCGGGCCAGTTCCATCCCCTCCTTGAGGGGGATCAGGCCGCGCGGATCGGTGGCATGCAGCACGCAGCACAGGACGAGGTCGAGGGCCGAGCCTTTCGGGCCGATCACCAGATCGACACCGCCGAAGGCCCGCTGCGCCGCCTGGGGCAATTCCCGTTCGGCGATGATCACCGTTTCGACGGCGGCGACGCCGAGGGCGCCGACCACCACCGAGAGCAGGGCCTGGCCCCAGCGGCGGCGCAGAAACGCCCATGCCAGTCCGAAGGTCTTCATGGGACATGCTCCATGGCCACCGAGGCATCGACCGCGTCGAGGACGCGGCGATCGTGGGTCGCGATCAGCAGCGCCGCGCCATGGTCGCGAACCGCCCGCCCCAGCAGGTCGAGCAGAGCCTTGGCATTGTCGTCGTCCAGGGCCGAGGTGGGCTCGTCGGCCAGAACCAGAATCGGACGGTTCACCAGGGCGCGGGCCACCGCCACCCGTTGCGCCTGGCCCTGGCTGAGGCGGTCGGCCCGCCGGTGGCGGATATGGGCGATGTCCAGCATCTCCAGCAGCGTGTCCAGATGGGCCGCATCGGCCACCAGCCCGGCGCAGGAGGCGGCAAGGCGCAGATTGTCCTCGACGCTGACGGCGTCGATCAGGTGGAAGGATTGGAACACCAGCCCGATCCGCCGGCCGCGCAACCGGTCCCGCCGCGCCGAGGACAGCGACCAGATATCGTCGCCCCCCACCCGGATGCACCCCTGGCGGGGCGGACGGACCCCGGCCAGCGCCAGCAGGGCGGTGGTCTTGCCCGACCCGGAAGCGCCGGTCAGGGCCATGATCCGGCCCGGCATCAACACCAGATCGGGCAGACCGGCGAAGACCCGCCGGTCGCGATCCAGTTGGATGGCTTCGGTCCGCAGGCTGGGGACCGGTGGCATGACGGAAAGCGGCATGGAACACCTCTCTGGCGGCAGGCCCTCCCGGCTTGACGGGATATGGGAACCTGCCGAAGAAATTTGCACGGTCTTCCGCCCGAGAACGGCTCTGACGGTGCCCTGGAGATACATCCGCCGGAGACAAATGAAAAGACCGCAACAGCGGCTTGACCAGTGATGAATCAGCGCGTATAAGCACGGTCCTCACGTCGGCCCCCGGCCGAATGGGCCGGTTAGGCCGGGTGGCAGAGTGGCTATGCAGCGGACTGCAAATCCGCGTACGTCGGTTCAATTCCGGCCTCGGCCTCCACCGTCCCAGGGCCAGGGAGACGTGGCGGATCGTTAGAATATTTCAGTGCGCCGCACCGCATGGGCCGCTGATAATCCGGGGTAGCTCAGCGGTAGAGCAGCCGGCTGTTAACCGGCTGGTCGGGGGTTCGAATCCCTCCCCCGGAGCCAGATAGAAGCCCAGAAACCTTTGGTTTCTGGGCTTTTTCTTATCCGGCCCCGCCAATCGCCCCCTCCCTGCCCCACCGACTCGGACAGCGTCTCCCCCAGCGCCGCCGTTACCCTCTGTTACCAAAATCCCGGCAGGCTGAAATTTATTCGAAATCTCGAACACTTATCCTTTGGTGGATGCCCTATTCAATATCTTTGAAAACTTGTCATGGCTGAAGATATAAAATATCTAAAGATAGCCCATGACTTTATTGCCATCGCGGGATGGCAGGATGATGGTTTCATTTTTGATATTGATTTTTACGACAGTGATAGGAACTTAATGATCGAGGGCCGTACACATATAAATATACGCCAAAACGACTTCGATGTTCGTAATGTGTTTATTGGCCGCCGGTCTTACATGTTTGGAGGCGGCATCCTGTCGCCGAATACGGTTATCGGACGCTTCTGTTCCATTGCCCAAAATGCCAGCATCGGCGTCGGGCGTCATCCCGTGGAGTGGCTGAGTACGGGGATGCTGCCGGATAGCATTCACACGATGCCTGAAAATGCTCCCCTCTACACGGTGATCGGCTGTGATGTCTGGATCGGGGTCGGGGCGACCGTCATCGCCGGCGTAAGGGTTGGTCATGGCGCTTGTATCGGTGCCGGGGCGGTCGTCACCCACGATGTCGAACCCTACGCGATTGTCGGGGGCGTCCCGGCCCGCACGATCCGCCACCGTTTCTCCGAGCCGGTGATCCAGGCGTTACTGCACAGCAAGTGGTGGACCCTGCCGGATACGACGATCCGCCTGATGCCCTACCACGATATCGATGCCTGCCTTGAGTTCCTGGCGGATTTGGCGTGAGCCGCGTCCCTACCACGATGGATATGTATCCTTGATTGCCGAGAAGTCGGACAATATGATTTGCGGAGATGCTGGGGTTCAGGGTGGTGATCCGCGCGGGCCGCATCGCACGATGAAAGAAGGCCCATGAACCGTAAACAACGCCGGACCCAGGACAAACGCGGTACCACCCCGATGCCGCAGGGCAGAGCGGACTCCATTCAAGTGACGTTCGCCCAGGCCGTCCAGCACCATCAGGCCGGGCGGCTGGGCGAGGCCGAGTGGCTCTACCAGCAGATCCTGGCGGTGGAACCCCGCCACGCCGACAGCCTGCATCTGCTCGGGGTGGTCGCCTCCCAGAACGGCCGCCACGACCTTGCCGTTCAGTTGATCGGCAAGGCGGTGGCGATTTTCCCCAAAGTCGCCTCCTACCATGCCAATCTCGGCCTCGCGCTTAAAATGCGGGGGGCGATCGGAGACGCGGTCACGAGTTGGCGCAAATCCCTCGCCCTTGCCCCGGACAACCCGGAAGTCTGCACCAATCTAGGAAACGCGCTGCTGGAACTGGGGCGGCTGGACGAGGCGGCCGCCTGTCACCGCAAGGCGATCGCCCTCCGGCCGGATTATGCGGTGGCGCATACCAATCTCGGCGCCGTGCTCCAGCAACAGGGGCGATTGAACGAGGCGGTCGCCTGCCTCCGCAGCGCCATCGCCCTCCGGCCGGACTATGCGGAGGCGCACACCAATCTGGGGATTGCGCTCAAGAAGCTGGGCATCCTCGACGAGGCTATCGCCCATTGGCGTCAATCCCTGGCTCTCGTTCCGAACAATCCGGAGCCGCATACCAATCTGGGCCTGGTACTCCAGGACCTGGGGCGTTTGGACGAGGCCATCGCCTGCCACTGCCGGGCCATCGACCTCAAGCTGGATTACCCGGAGGCGCATACCAATCTGGGCTTGGTACTCCAGGAATTGGGGCGATTGGACGAGGCGGTCGCCTGCCACGGCAAGGCCATCGACCTCAGGCCGGACTTTCCGGAGGCGCACACCAATCTGGGTGCAGCGCTCCAGGAACAGGGACGATTGGACGAGGCGGTCGCCTGTTACCGCAAGGCCATCGACCTCAGGCCGGATTATCCGGCCGCATACACCAATCTGGGCCTTGCGTTCAAGGAGTTGGGGCGGCTGGACGAGGTGATCGCCTGTTACCGCCGGACCATCGAGCTCAAACCGGACTGTGCCGTGGCGCTCGCCGGCCTGATTCATGAACTCCAGCACCGTTGCTGCTGGGAGGATCTCGCCGACAGGCAACGCCAGGTGATCCAGATCATCCGTCAGCGCCAGGGCCAGCCCCCCACCGTCAAGGACTCGCCCGCCCCGTTCGTCCTGCTCGCCCTGCCTTCCACTCCGGCCGATCAATTGGCCTGTGCCGAGGCGTTCAGCGCCGGGTACCGGCGTGCGCTCCCTCCGGCGGCAGCCCCCGGCGACCGGATTCGCATCGGCTATCTGTCGGCTGATTTCCACAACCACGCCACCGCCTACCTGATTGCCGAGTTAATCGAACGCCATGACCGCGACCGGTTCGAGGTGATCGGCTATTCCATCGGCCCGAACAACGATGACGACATGCGGCGACGCCTGGTCGCCGCCTTCGATCGGTTCGTCGATCTGCGCCCGCTGTCCTACCCGCACGCGGCCGAACGAATCCGCCGGGACGGCATTGATATCCTCATCGATCTCAAAGGCTATACCCAAAATGCCAGGACGAAGATCCTGGCCTTGCGGCCGGCCCCGATTCAGGTAAATTTTCTGGGATATCCTGGGACGATGGGATGCGATTTCATCGATTACGTCATTGCCGACTCCGTCTGCATTCCGCCGGATCAAGACGCCTTCTACCGCGAGAAGGTGGTTCGGCTGCCGGACTGCTATCAGCCGAACGATACCAGGCGAGTGATCGCCGAGCCGTCGCCGACCCGCTCGGACTGCGCCCTGCCCGAGCAAGGTTTCGTGTTTTGCAGCTTCAACAACAGCTACAAGATCACCCCTGCCCTTTTCGACATCTGGATGCGGCTGCTGACCGCAGTGCCGGGCAGCGTTCTCTGGCTGCTGGAGGCCAATGGGTGGGTCGAGGCCAATCTGCGGCGCGAGGCCACCGCCCGCGGCGTCGATCCGGACCGGCTGGTGTTCTCGCCGCGCCGGCCGCTGGCCGACCATCTGGCGCGCCACCATTGCGCCGATCTGTTTCTCGACACCCTGCCCTACAACGCCCACACCACCGCCAGCGATGCGCTGTGGACCGGGCTGCCGGTGCTGACCTGCCGGGGCGAAACCTTTGCCGGCCGGGTCGCAGCCAGCCTGCTGACCGCCATCGGGGCACCGGAATTGATCACCCAAACCCTGGCGGAATACGAGTCCATGGCCCTGCGGCTGGCGAGCGATCCGGCGGCATTGTCGGCGGTCCGGGAGAAAATCCGGAGGAATCGGGCCACTGCCGCCCTGTTCGACACCGCGCGATACACCCGCAACATCGAAACCACCTATGAGCGGATGTGGGAACGCCACCGCTCCGGCCTCCCCGCCGAGGCGTTCGACGTGGCTAGAGCGGGATGATTTCAAGTCGACTCATCCCGCGACAGAGGCCGTTGAGGCCGAGGCCAAGCAAACCGGAGGTTTGCGCCCGGCGAGGGACATCCAAAATGGCGAGAGCATGATGCGACCTGATCGCATCATGCTCTGGCGGGGCGGGCTCTCGTCGAGCAGTTCCATGATGGGGGCGGCCTGAACCGCAGTGGGCTGCTGGAACGGATTGGCCTGCACCAGCACGATCGCCGCCATGGGGCCGGCGGCGGCGGCAAAGATCACCACCGCCAGAATTTCGGCCCGGACCTGATCCACATGAACCAGGGTGATGGAAATCATGGTCAGAAAGCCGAGACAGGCCATTCCCAGCCATTTCAACGGATTAACATGGGTTTGGCTCAGCGCGATGCGCAATCCCCGGGCGGCCCGCACCTCGGCGACCTGATTCAGCATCTGGGCCTGCACCGCCGGCGGGGCGGCGGCCACTTCGGGGCCAGCCAGCAGAACCAGCAGGCGATCCAAAAGCTGCGAGGCCTCGCGGCTGCTTTGCCGCCGGGCCAACAGCAGCCACTCCCGCTCGACGGTGATTCGGGCATAGTCCCGCACCGCGCCGACCACCTCGGCCTTAACCGGGGCGGGCAAGTGGTCGGCCAGGGCTTCGAGGCTGCGCAGGCCGTTGGCCTCCTGGTAGACGGCGTTCAGGGCCCGATCATGGGCGTTCCAGGTGTCATTGGCCAGAAACGCCAGGGTCAAGGCGAACAACACCCCGACTACATTCAAGAAGGGCGGCGCGATGCCGCGATAGGCCCGGATGGTCGCGGCCCAGGGCGACCGCAACGTCACCCACAGCAGGAACCAGGCCCCGAGGAACGTCCCGAACAGGGCGATGGCGGCAAAGCCGTAATGGTCATAAGTGCCGAAAAGTGAGGTCATGGGGTGGGGGCTTCGCGAGCAAGGGGGATGACGACCGCTCCATCATAGCGCCCCCTGGACGTACCGCGAAACGCCGTGGGATGGCCGGCGTAAAGAATCCTGGCGGCGGATATGGGAGGGAAGCCCCCTCCCCGGCCGGCTTTTTCATGCTCGACCGGAGGGGATCGTCACGATGTGGATTGCCCTTGCCGCGCCCCCCCCTTACACTGCGGCGAATTGTGTTGCGGGAGTTCCGTCATGTCCGACCAGGATCGTATCATTGAACTGACTGCGGCGCTTGCCGACGTGGTGTCCCGCAAGGTGGAGGAGATCAAGAAGGTCACCGGTACCACCCGGATCCTGGCGCTGAACGCCCTGATCGAAGCGGCCCGTGCCGGAGAGGCCGGCAAGGGCTTCGCCGTGGTGGCGGGCGAGGTCAAGCATGTCTCGGAAAGCATCGACGGCATCACCCAGTCGCTGGAAGCCGAGATGGGAGCAGCGGTCGAAGAACTGAGCCGTCTGGCTACCAATATGCAGGCGCAGGCGGCGGAAGTGGCCGGCACCACCGCCTTCGAATAAATCCGCGGACCGGACCGATCACCGGGAAGCGCCGCCTCCGGCGAGGCGTTGCGCCATCCAACCGCTGGTGTTTGGGTCGGGGCAATGGGATACTGACCTCCCTTTCGCCGAACAAGGCCGTCCGATGCTTGTCCCCGCCGCCCTCGGAGCCTGCCTCATCCGTCGCACGAAACGGCTGATGGGACGGGGTCTGGGCCTCGCCGCCCTCTTGCTGATCAGCATGCCGGCCCATGCCGGGCTCGATGACGGACTGGCGGCCTATCAACGCCAGGATTGGGTCGCCGCCGCCCGGGACTTCCGGCCGCTGGCCGCTCAGGGAAACCCGGCGGCTCAGGCCCGGCTTGGCCAGATGCTGTTCCTGGGACTGGGAGTGCCGCGCGACGACGCCGAGGCGCTGCCGTTGCTCAATGCCGCCGCCAATGCCGGCGAACCGCTGGCGCAGCATACCCTTGGCAACGCCTATTTCCTTGGCCGCGCGGTTCCCAAGAACCCCACCTTGGCTCTGGTCTGGTACGGTCGCGCCGCCGCCCAGCATGACGGCGACAGCCTCTTCACCCTGGGCAATATTTATTTCAACGGGATCGAGGTCGGCAAGGACGAGGCCAAGGGCGTGGAATTCTACCGCGCCGCCGCCGAGCAGGGCGTTCCGGCCAGTTATGAAAGACTGGCCGAACTCAGCTGGAACGGCCGCGCCATGCCCATCGACCACGCCAAGGCGGTCGACTATGCCCGCCGCGCCGTCCAATCCAACCGCCCCATCGCCCAGTTCATCCTCGGCGTGGCGCTGCTGACCGGGGACGGCGTCGCCAAAAACCCGGCGGAGGCCGTCTCCTGGTTCCTCCGCTCCGCCAAACAGGGCTATCCCCAGGCCCAACACAATCTGGGGGTGACCTATTTGGCCGGCCAGGGAACCGCCAAGAACGTGGCGGAAGGCTATTTCTGGCTGGCCCTGGCCGCCGAACGCGCGCCGCCCGACCTGAAAACGACCTACGGCACGGAGCGCGACGCCCTGGGCGCCAAACTGGCGCCGGCCGAGCTGGAGCAAATTCGGGGCCGGGTCGTGGCCTGGAGGCCGTCCTTTACGGGAAGCGTGGTCGGCCTCGTCCCCCGCCCCGTCGCCGCCCCGGCCCCCCAGCCCGCCGCCCCTTCTGGACAGGTCACCGCCCTGTTCCCGCAGGAACAGGTCCCGCAGAGATCATCCGCCGGATCGGGCATCCTGGTGTCGCGGGACGGCATGGTTCTGACCAATGCCCATGTGGTCGAGCAATGCCGCACCATCTCCATCACGGCGGCGGATGGACAGACGCAGGTGGCCAGTCTGGCGGCCAAGGACGCGGGCGACGATCTCGCCTTGCTCAGAACCTCGCTGCGCGGCGGCGATATCGCCCATTTCCGCGAGGACCGTCCGCTGCGCTCGGGCGACGAGGTGGTGGTGGTAGGCTTCCCGCTCTCGTCGTTGCTGTCGCGTGAGGCCAATGTCACCGCCGGCGTCATCAGCGCCATGGCCGGCGTGCACGGCGATATCCGCCAGTACCAGATCACCGCCCCGGTTCAGAAGGGTAATTCCGGCGGACCGCTGGCCGATGCCAGCGGCAATGTGATCGGCATCGTGTCGTCCAAGCTGAACGCCATGAAGATCGCCGGACAGACCGGCGATCTTCCCCAGAACATCAACTTCGCCATCAAGTCCGATCTGGCCCGCAAGTTCCTGGAGACCTATGCCGTCGCTTACGAGACCGCGCCGGCCAATACCCCCATGTCGGCCGCCGATGTGGGGGAACGCATGAAGCGGATCACCGTCTTCGTCGAGTGCAAGATGAATTGAGCCGGTCAGATCAGATGGCAGAAACCAATAAAGGCATGGGGGGCGTCTTGGCCACCAAGGCAAGCGGTAAAGCGAGAGCACGGAAACCGGCGGCGGGTGATTTGCCCCCGGCGCCCGGCATGGGGATTGCCCTCGACATGCTCGACGACATCGTCGGCTATCGGCTACGGCGGGCTCAGGTGGTGGTCTACCAGGACTATGTCCGCACCGTCGGCTCCATGGATGTGCGCCCCTCGCAATTCGCCGCCATGACCATCATTTGCGCCAATCCCGGCCTCAGCCAGACCACCTTGGCCGCCACCATGGGAATCGACCGCTCTGGCGCCGTGATCCTGATCGACGCGCTGGAGGGCAAGGGCTTCGCCAGCCGCGTGCCGTCGCCGGTGGATCGCCGCACCTATGCCATCGTGCTGACCGAACTCGGCCAAACCACCCTGGCCCGCCTCAAGAATCTGGTAATGGAGCATGAGCGCCGCGTCACCGCCTGCCTCAGCGATGCCGAGCGCGACCAGCTCAACAACCTGCTGCTGCGGCTTTAT
>Ga0316222_1000921_pt1 | contig 40017 bp, 42 predicted proteins | sample TBH18011metaG_FD_206008 | JGI IMG/M metagenome (GOLD analysis project Ga0316222, IMG submission 206008) | Freshwater microbial communities from Trout Bog Lake, Wisconsin, USA - TBH18011 | ecosystem: Environmental > Aquatic > Freshwater > Lake > Hypolimnion/Profundal zone | place: USA: Wisconsin... | reverse complement strand
ATGTGTTTCAACGCCGCCCCGTGGGTTTGTGGACAACTCGGAGTACCGAGTTCCCCACAAGCCCCACCGGGCTCCACTACTATTATGAATTCAGACAGTCAAGTTCCACACAGAACGACGAGGGGCCCTGGCATTGCAGTCACCCTCAGCAGGGATGTGGTCGACTTTGCCGCGGAAGCTGACATTCACGAACACCCGCTTTAGGGTGGTCCAATTCCACGGCTTTATACGTTATTACCCCCTGTTTTCAATCATCCAGCCGGTCAGACTTCCCGCTCGCTTCGGCCAGGTTGACATCGTCCTCGGCCCATCCTTCAATCGCTGGGTAATAGCGAGTCGAGCGACCGGCACCGTATTTTTTGAGCAGCCCAAGCCGCTCCAGTTCGATGAGATCCCGCGCCGCCGTCGGCGTTGAAGTTTGCGAAATTCGCTCGTGCTTGCGAGTCGTCATACCTCCCTCAAAGCCCTTGGGGCCAGCATCCAGGAGCTTCTTCATTGTTTTTTGCTGACGCTCATTGAGGGGGACTGAGGCCATCGATGCCTGAAACCGAATTCTTTGGATCGCGGAATCAATGGTACGGCTCGCGAACTCGCTGGCAAGGGAGAGTTGCTCAAGCATCCATTCGACCCATGCCGTCACGTCCATGCTTTTTGAGCGCTGTGTCCGCTCCAGCTCGCTGTAATACCGATCTTTGCAAGACTCGATTTGTCGGGACAGCGTCACGATCCGCCCAGGCTGGCCCATGTCTTGGCCCAGTGCCAGTTGCAGGATTGCGCGCCCTATACGTCCGTTGCCATCGTCAAACGGATGCAGCGTCTCGAACCACAGATGCGAGACAGCGGCACGCACTAGACCGTCCATGGGCCGTGACCCGGTGTTTGGATTGGTTTGGTTGAACCAAGTCAAGAAGGCGTTCACTTGATCGGCCATGCCTTCAGCGGGAGGGGCGGCGTAATGCACTTTGGTGTGACCCATTGCGCCACTGACAATCTCCATGGGGACTGCGCGCAGAGCGCCGACATCAATGCGTTGCATGCCAGAAAAACCGGTTGGAAAAAGGGCTCCGTGCCAATTGCACAGACGGTCCAGAGTCAACGCAGATTCGGTGTTGAGGGTGGCGTCCTGCAGCACATCAATAAGCCCCTCGATGTTGCGTTTACCTTCGGCTTGTGGGGCGCCAGACGTGTCGAGCCCCAAGCGCCTGGCCACTGAAGAACGAACACTTTCAGGGTCAAGCTTCTCGCCTTCAATCGCTGAAGTGGTCAGCGCCTCTTGTGTCAGAGAGTCGCGTATATGTGGCTGCAGCCCTTCCAGGCCGATCATTTCGGCCTTTCCAAGAAGCAGCCCTTGGGATTTCCTGGCCGCAGCCAAACGAGTCTGGATTCGTTGCGCGTCGAACACCAGTGATGGCCACTCGGGTAGCTGCCAAATCCAGCGTTGATATGATTTCATGCGCTAATCATATCAATATTTGATGCAAAAAGAGAGCGAAATCCCATCAATATCCCCAGCGCTTCCACGCTCTGAAGGGGGCTGATCAAGCAAAAATGCCGACGCTGTCTCTGGTGCCGCGTAACCGGTAGTAGGGATTTTCGATCTGCCCGCTCCATTGCAGACGTTGGCAAAAGAGGATTTTGGGATGTTTTCATGACAACCCTATTGATTACTTGCGCATTGTCAATGAAGGCATCCATGCATAAGCCTATATTGAACCCGCTTAGAGGTATCTCCCATGAGTCAGTGTCTTGACAACGTGACCCTTCGTCGGGCAATTGAAGGTCGGTTTTCTGTACGAACATTTGCACCCGAACCAGTGACCCGCGAGGCCGTGCAGACCTTGTTATCCATGGCGGTGCGAGCTCCAACCGCCATGCATGTAGAGCCTTGGGAGTTTATTGTGGTGCAGGACAGTGCCATGCTCAAACGCATATCGGATAAAGCACGCGATTCCATGCGCGCCATGATGGCCGAATTACACCGCACTGCTGCAAATACAGCACTTATTGAACCAACGGATTTTGATGCGTTCCACGGGGCATCCACTCTGATCGTGATTTGTGCACCGATTGCGGGACGCTTCGTGCAGGCTGACTGCTGGCTGGCCGCACAAAACCTGATGCTGACAGCCTTTGGCATTGGCTTGGGGACTTGCGTTATCGGCATGTCGTTAAGCGCGCTCAACCTCCCGGAGGTCAAACAGGGGCTCGGCATTCCTTCCGAGTCTCAAGCAGTAGCCCCTATTGTTGTGGGTATACCTCGTGCTGAAGTACCTGCCGTCGAGCGAAAGCCACCGCTTGTCCTAGCATGGCATTCGTCAGAAGGAATAGGGTCCTCACAATGACCAAAAAGTTGTGGTTCTTTATTGTCATCATCTTACTCGCGACTTTGTGTGTCTGGGTGGTGCAGCAACGGCCGCAATGGTTGCCATGGCATCACTCCGAAAACCAAAATGACTTGCTGCTCTCCGGAAATATCGAGGTACACGAAAGCGTGCTGAGTTACAAAACCGTGCAGTCACGGATTGTCGAATTGCCGTTCGACGAAGGTCAGTGGGTTCACAAGGGAGCGGTGTTGGCCGTTGTGGATGCCACTGATTACAGGCAGCAGGCGGCCATCGCCGACGCCGCGCTGGCCGCACAGCAGCGGCAGCTCGATATTGCGCAACAAAATCTGGTCACCTCGGAGCGTACGCTGACTGTGGATCAAACGGATTTGAAGCAACGTCAACTGGATCGGCAGCGTGCCTTCGATCTGAGACAACAGGGGTTCTTGTCTTCGGCAGCACTCGATCAGTCGGATACCGCCGTCAAGCTATCGGTCTCGGTGTTGGAGCGCGACCAATCTCAGCGAGATGCGTCCATTCGCGCAATAGCCCTTTCTAAAGCGAATGTGCACAACGCTGAAGAGTCGCGGTCGTTGTCGCGCTTAGTGCTCGGTTACACCACATTGGTGGCACCTTTCGATGGGGTGATAACCGTGCGCAAGGCGGAGATAGGCGAAGTCGTCGTGCCTGGTACCCCGGTCGTAACACTGGCTGATTTGGACCATATTTGGATGAGAGCCTACGTCAACGAAACCAATCTGGGCCGTGTGCATCTGAATCAGCCGGTCAGCGTGAGCAGCGACAGTCATCCAGGCAAGCACTATGCTGGCCATGTGTCCTTTATTTCAAGCGAGGCAGAGTTCACCCCAAAGAGCGTTGAAACTCATGAGGAACGCGTCACGCTGGTATACCGTATCAAGATTGACCTAGACAACCCCAACCACGAGTTGGTGACAGGAATGCCTGTGGACGCCCATATCGATCTAACACCAAAGGGCAGCTGATGCCCACTGCCACTGCGGCGGCCACGCTGATTGACGTTGGCTCGTTGGAAAAGCGATTTGGCGCTGTTTCAGCCGTTCGAGGCATCAGTTTCACGGTTCGAAGTGGCGAGATTTTCGGCTTGGTAGGACCGGATGGTGCAGGAAAGACAACCACCACACGAATGCTTGCAGGGGTCATGCGCCCAGATGCGGGCAGCATCGTCATCGACGGCGTTAATGTGCTGGAGCAGCCCGAATTGGCCAAACGCCACGTTAGCTACATGCCGCAACGTTTCGGTTTGTATGAGGACCTCACGGTCGATGAGAACATCCGCTTTTATGCCGACCTTTTCGAGGTCGAGCGCCAGGTCTGGCAAGAACGCGCCGACACGATGCTGGCCGCTGCCGATATGACGCCCTTTCGCAAACGGTTAGCAGGCCAGCTTTCGGGTGGCATGAAACAAAAACTGGGATTAATATGCTCCCTGGTACATACCCCACGCGTCCTCCTACTGGATGAGCCAACCACCGGCGTCGACCCGCTATCGCGCCGCGAGTTTTGGCAAATTCTGTACACGCTGCGCAGCGAAGGCGTTGCGATGGTGCTATCCACAGCGTATTTGGATGAGGCGGAGCGTTGTGACCGCCTCGCGCTGATGAACGCCGGTCAGATTATGTTTTGCGACACGCCTTCAGCACTGAAGGCGCGCATGGCAGGCGCGATGCTTGAGATTTTAGGTAGCAGTCCTCGTCGCCTGCGTGATGCCGTCATCGACACGCCTGGCGTTCTTGGCGTTCTCCTGGTCGGCACTGGTGTGCATGTTCATGTGGACGACCCGCAAAGGGCCCTGCAGATCCAGGAGATGCTCACCGCACAGGACATTCCCGTGAACAGCCTTCAGACAGTTTCGCCGAGCGTGGAGGACCTGTTCATCGCGCTACTGGACCAGGACATCGGGAAGGCACCCGTGCCATGACAAACCCGACCTCCAGCGGCATCACCGCGCCCCAAATCATTGTCGAAGATTTGGTGAAACGTTTCGGGGACTTCATTGCGATAAACCAGGTCAGCTTCTCTGTCAACCGCGGTGAAATCATGGGCTTTTTGGGGCCCAACGGTGCAGGTAAATCCACGTTGCTACGTGTGCTGTGTGGCTTGCTGCATCCCAATTCTGGTCGCGCCATCGTCGCTGGAATCGACGTGGCCCAGGACCCAGAGGCAGTGCGGCGACGCATCGGCTATATGTCGCAGAAGTTCTCGCTCTACAACGACATGAGTGTGGTGGAGAACCTGCGCTTCTTCGGCGGGGTTTACGGTGTCTCGCGACGAGATATACAAGATCGATTGCACTTTGCCGTGGATATGGCCGGACTGGGTGGACGCGAAGATTCCTTGGTCGGCACACTGGCCGGTGGATGGAAGCAACGACTGGCTTTGGGTGCGGCCATATTGCATAAGCCGGCCATTTTGTTCCTGGATGAACCCACCTCCGGTGTCGATCCGAGTTCGCGCCGGCGTTTCTGGGAATTGATCCATTCGCTCGGCGAAGACGGCGTGAGCGTGCTGGTCAGCACGCACTACATGGACGAGGCCGAATACTGCCACCGTATTGCGTTGATCAACCACGGCAAGCTGATTGCGCTGGGTACCCCACGGGAACTCAAACGCCATGCTCTAGACGGTCATCTGCTGGAACTTTCAGGCGAGCGCATTGGCACTGCGATTGCTACGCTGGATCAATCCACTGGCATGCGCAACGTGGCGATGTTTGGCAGCTCGCTTCATGCACTAGTGGACGATGCCGAATTGCGCATACCGGAATTTCAGGCACAACTTGCCGCAGCGGGATACGTCGGTATCACGATCCGGCGCATAGAGCCCTCGCTTGAGGACAGCTTTGTACAACTGGTGGGAGGTAAAAAATGAAATGGCGTCGCGTCCGAGCGATCACAATCAAAGAGGCCCTGCAAATCGTGCGCGACCCACGCAGCCTGATGATTGCGCTGCTAATCCCTGTGCTTCAAATGTTTTTGCTGGGATATGGAATCAGTCTGGATGTGAAACATCTTCCGCTATGCGTTTATGACCAGGACAAAACCACGCAGTCACATGATTTGCTGCACCGATTTTCGGCTTCACCCTATTTCGATACCCGGCCCGGGCTGCACAATTACGCTGAAGTCGGACGCGGCCTGGATACAGGAAATTGTCGACTTGCAATCGTCATTCCTACTGGATTTTCCAAGGGTCTCGCAGACAACGGGGGTAGTACCGTACAGGCACTTCTCGACGCTACGGACACCAATACAGCCAGTCTTGCCGCCAATTACGCCCGCGCCGTCATTGCAGGCTATTCAGCGCAGGTGCAGCTGGATGCCATTCAGAGTCGCGGCGGGCAGATGCAAACCGTCACGCCGGTGGAAGTGCGAGCACGCGTCTGGTTCAACGAAGACCTGATCAGCCGAAATTTCATTATTCCTGGCGTGGTTGCCATGGTCATGGCCATCGTCGGCTCTCAACTGTCCTCGCTGACCATCGCCCGGGAATGGGAGCGCGGCACCATGGAACTGCTGATCTCTACGCCCGTCCAACCTATGGAGTTGATGTTGGGTAAATTGCTTCCCTACTTCATGGTGGGCATGCTGGACGCATGCATATGTCTAGCCTTGGCGATGTTCTGGTTTGATGTTCCCTTTCGCGGCACGCTCATTGCACTGTTCTTTACGACAGGCCTTTTCTTGCTAGTCGTGCTGTGCATCGGCTACTACGTCTCTGTGTCCATTCGCAGCCAGGTCGGAGCAAGTCAGGTCGCCCTGATACTGACCATGCTCCCAACAACGCTGCTGTCGGGCTTTTCTTTTCCAATCGACCAGATGCCCCCCGTAGTCCAAGGCGTGACTTACCTGATCAGTGGGCGCTATTACGTTACCTTGCTAAAGGCACTGTTTCTAAAAGGTGCGCCATGGAGCGAACTATCCGCTCCCATTGCATGTCTGACGGTGTACGCGGCTGTGATGGTGGTTCTGGCAGCACGCTCCTTTCACAAGACACTGGACTGACCATGTGGGGCCGCGTCTACCAATTGCTGATCAAAGAGTTTTTGCAACTCAAGCGTGACAAGTCTGCACGCTATCGGTTGTTCATTCCCCCCCTCATCCAGATGCTGCTATTTGGGTATGCCGCAACGTTTGAGGTGTTCAATGTTTCAACGGTTGCGCTGGACCAGGACCATACCCAGGAGAGCCGAGCGCTGTTGGATGCCTTCGTGCACAGTAGCCGCTTCCGTATAGTCGCAAAAACCACGACAAGAAAGCAAGTTCAGGACGCTGTGGAAAGCAGCACGGCGCAAGTTGGCATCGTCGTGCCGCAGGGATTTTCCGAATTACTACGTAAGGGCCAAAGCGCACCTTTGCAAGTACTGGTGGATGGAACAAATTCCAATACCGCACTGATTGCGCTAGGTTATGTCGGTGTGATATCCGGAGCCTATGGACAGGCCTATGCGCTGGACCTGGCACAGCGCACGGGGCACGCACTCGGGGCACCCATCGTGCAGGTGACGATGCAAGAGCGCTATTGGTACAACCCGAACCTGAACAGTCGCTGGTTCTTTGTGCCCGGCTTGATTGGCACGCTGTGTCTGGTCTCTATCGTCAACCTCACTGCTTTTGCCATCGTACGGGAACGTGAGGTCGGCACCTTGGAGCAGATTCTGGTCACACCGATTCAACCCATTGAATTCATATTGGGCAAAACGATCCCGTTTTTCCTGATTGGACTGATAGAGGTGCTTCTTATTGCCGTCGTCGGCATGTTGTGGTTTCAGGTTCCGTTCAAAGGCAACCCTCTGGTGCTGTTTCTTGGGACCAGCCTGTTTCTGCTCTGTACACTGGCCATCGGCCTTTTGATCTCCACCATCTGCAAGACCCAACAGCAGGCCTTTGCGTCCAATTTCTTTGTACTGAACCCGATGTTCATCCTTTCGGGATTTAGCTTCCCAATCTCCAGCATGCCCGAGGTATTGCAGTTGCTGACATACCTCGACCCTCTGCGCTATTTCCTAGTGATTATTCGTGACACCTACCTCAAGGGTGTTGGGATGGATGTTGTTTGGCCCCAAATGTTTGGTTTGGCTTCACTGGGATTTGTACTCTTTACATTCGCCGTTATGCGGCTGCGTAAATCACTGGACTGACAGTAAATCTGTTTGGTTAACCAGCGAACGAGCAGGAAAAAGAATTCATTCGAAGGCAACCGTCCGTCCCAAGCGTTTATCCAGTGCAGCCTTGATTTGGCCAACCACCAGTAAGCCTCCTGACGCCTCTGACTCCAAGAAGGGCGCGAAAAACTCGATCTCTTCAACTACGACTCCGAAGCCGCCATATAGATGGTTGGTTAGGCCTCGCCCAACTTCAGGTCAGGGGTGCCACCAATCCAAGTTTGACCTCCTCACTTCAACGCGAAAAAAGTACAGCAAGACAACGCAACTCATCAAGCCAGAAAAATAGCACCACACAGAGATGAACCAAGTCGCATATATGAGATAGCTGATAAGTAAAGAGACTATCGCAGCGAAGCCAAAAAGCCGAACAGGTCGATGACTAGAAAGCAAAGGTGCCGCGCAAGCCCCTATCAGATAGAGAAGACTGGCAATAACAACGTGTGTGTGGTCGAAATCATAAGCGATATGTTGTGCAACGAGTCGTGCAGTGACCGGACGCTGAGCCATGGCGGCTAGCAGAAACATGCCAACAGTCAGACCCATAAATGCACAAATAGAGATGCACTTACGGCGCCATGATATGTCCTCCAAAAGTACCACCGCCAATGGGACAAAGATTGGCCAGAAGACCTGAGAGAATAATGAGTAGCTCTGAACTAGTGCACCTTCACTGAAGCAAGAAATGGCAAATAACTGGCCTTGAAAATCTAGCCAGATCAGTCCTTCCAAAAGCTGTTGCAGTCCGAATAGGACAGGAATAAGCGCATAGGCCACCTCACGTCGCTTCGGCCTTTGAGAGAGTGCCAGACCACCGACCACAAGCAGAAGGCTAGCAGAAGTAAAACTGGCGGTTGATGAAAAACACATGAATGAACGATGAGCTTATGAGCTGAGTAGTGCGACCACTAAGCATCCCATTGGGCGTGAAGGCTTTCATTGAGCCTACGCAAACAAATGCGACATAAGAATCGCTATGTTGCTTTCGCACTTGCGCCCATGGTTTTAAAGGGGTGTACTCGACTAACAACCTCATCGGATTTGGAACTCGCCAATTGCGGTTGAAATAGGAGCTCTATGTACCAGCGAATACTTGTGCCAATCGACGGCAGCACCCCATCAAACCAAGGTCTAAACGAAGCAATCAAATTGGCCCTACTCACAGGCGCACGGCTGCGACTGATTCACGTCATGGGCTCGCTAATTTATGCAACGGGTTTTGGCGTCTACGGCGATTACAACGGGGATTTGATCTTGCGAATGGAAGAAGCGGGGAAACAAGTTCTGGAAGATGGAAAAACTCGCGCGACTGCCGCAAAACTCGAGGTTGACAGTTTGTTGATTGATGGACTGGGCATGCGGGTATCCGAGGCGGTCATTCAGCAGACCAAGGAATGGGGCGCAGATTTGATAGTCATCGGAACACATGGTCGGCGCGGGGCCAATCGGCTCTTATTGGGCAGTGATGCTGAACAAATCATGCGCTTGGCACCAGTGCCTGTTTTATTGGTCCGGACTCCCGAAGCGACGGCTAAAGACTACGTGGCTTCTCAAGCGCAGAGCTCTAAGTAATTCATATTTTTTTGACCATAAGTTCACTAGGATTTGTCATGACCTCAGAATCACCGTCACGTCTTGCGTTGGTCACAGGTGGGACTTCTGGTATTGGTGCAGCCATAGCTGAGGCATTGGTTACTTCAGGTTACCGCGTAGCAGCAAACTTCGGGCCAGATGCCGATTCAGCGAGAGCTTTCGGGACACGTACAGGAATACCTACTTTTGGATGGGATGTTTCGGATTTTGATGCTTGCGGCGCGGGAGTTGTCGAGGTAGAGGCAGCGCTTGGACCTATCGATGTGTTGGTCAACAATGCAGGCATAACCCGAGATGTGATGCTACACAAGATGACTGCAGCACAGTGGCGTGAGGTTATTGAAATCGATCTAGGTGGATGCTTCAATATGTGCCGTGCTGTCATCGAAGGTATGCGCGAACGCCGCTTCGGGCGCATCGTCAACATCAGTTCGGTGAATGGCCTCTCAGGTCAGGCTGGGCAAACGAATTACGCAGCGGCCAAAGCCGGCATGATTGGATTCACTAAAGCACTGGCTCTAGAAGGTGCATCACGCAATATTACTGTCAACGCAATTGCTCCCGGGTACACCTCCACAGACATGATGCGGACTATCAGACCAGAGATCATGGAGCAAATTCTGAAAGCGGTACCTGTAGGGAGATTAGCGACGGTGTCCGAGATTGCCCGTGGAGTTGTGTTTCTGGCTTCAGATGAAGCTGGCTTCATTACCGGTATCACGCTGTCGATTAACGGTGGAAAATATCTGGCATGAGGAGCGATCACTAGAAGGGAAATGGCAGGCACAGTGATTGCAGATAGCTTGCGCTATCGCAATGCATCCCTGAGCAATCAGTCCACTATGAACGTCTTCAACTTTTGAGGTGCACATTCATGTCACACATTGATGGTCATGTAAAACGAAGTACAGGAAATGGGCGTACTGATTCGATTTCGAGCAACGCAGAAAGACCACCCACATCGGCTTTTTCGACATCTACAAACGACTGGATTACCGGAACCTTGACTGCTATGCTGGAAGCCACCGAATGGATGCAACCATCCATGCGTCAGGATGCTCACGTATCCACCGCAGTTCCAGAGACCGTCCTAAAGGGCATGAGTGATTTTGGTCATGCAGGTGATCCACTTGGGTTCATGGCAGCGTATATCGATTTGTCCAATCGCCAGTTGGAAGATTGGGCCAAGCCAATGACCGCAGCGATGCAACAGCTGATCGATATGCAGTTGGCATGGTTTGGCAATTTTGAGAAAATGAGATCTCAATCATTTGATCAAGTGCGAGCAGGTTCAGAAAGTGAAGATGATGGCCGAACGGCTTGGCTCAATGCGCAGGACAATTGGCTCGCCATGACTCAATCCTGGATCGATAGTGCCGCTGCAAATTTGAAGACTCAGTAGTCTCACTCATACAGCGCTTTGCAGTCTCCAATCGCTGATGCCAAGCGATAGTGAACGTTGGGGAAAGAGACTTTGTAACAATTCCGGGCCCCATTGAATTCAGTGCAGTTGCTGGATACCACAACTTCTCCGGAATCGCCCATCATTAACAGCTTCATCCCATGACTGACCGTCCCTCTCCATCTCCCGCTGCTGCTTTGATGCCAGGCATACCCCCAACTAGCGAGGCGGCAGATTTCGACCGTGCTTACCGGGCACGGCTAGCCCACCTAACACAGGGCATATCTCCAGCGGCACTGTGCAGCGCTTACATGGACTGGTTGGTCCATCTGTCAATGTCACCCGGCAAGCAGTCTCAACTATTTTTCAAGGCACAGTACGAAGCGATGGAACTGATCCTGCATCATTCAAGCTCGGCTGAGGTTCTCGGTACGCAAACGGAAGGCAAAGACCACCGTTTTGACGCGCCGGAATGGGGCATTTGGCCTTTCAATTTTCTGCGTCAAGCATTCCACGCAAAGGAGCAATGGTGGCATAGCGCCACGACAGGCGTTGAAGGCGTGAGCGCGCACCACGAGCAAATGATGAGTTTTTTCACTCGCCAATGGTTGGACATGATGTCGCCGGCTAACTGTTTGGCCTCGAATCCGGAGGCCATGGCTGAGACCTTCAAATCCGGCGGCCTTAACCTCGTACGAGGTTTGCATAGCCGATTCAAGGATGCCATGTACTCCGTCAACGCCAAGTCTAGAAAGGAGGCATTAGATTTTCGCCCTGGTCACGAAGTGGCTTTGACCTCCGGCAAAGTAGTGTTTCGCAACCCTCTGATCGAACTTATTCAGTACTCGCCACAAACTGACTCTGTATACAAGGAGCCGGTGCTAATCATTCCATCGTGGATCATGAAGTTTTACATTCTTGATCTTTCACCCCAGAACTCGCTGGTCCGCTACCTTGTCGAGCAAGGTCATACCGTCTTTATGGTCTCATGGAAGAACCCGGAGGCAAGTGACAGAGATCTTGGCATGGACGACTACTTGAAAGAAGGTGTGATGGCCGCCATAGACGCCGTTGATGTTGTCGTGCCAAAACACAAAATTCACTCCTTAGGGTATTGTTTGGGCGGTACCTTGCTGGCGATTGCTGCGGCGTATATGGCCCGCAGTGGCGATGACCGCCTTGAGTCAATCACGTTATTTGCCAGCTTAATCGACTTCTCAGAACCTGGTGAACTAGGACTTTTTATCGACGAGAGTCAGTTGGCCTACTTGGATGATCTTATGTCCGAGAAGGGCTACCTCGACGGCAAGCAAATGGCAGGTGCCTTTGCGCTACTCAATTCGCGCGACTTGGTTTGGTCTCGCATGGAGCATGAATATCTGATGGGGCGCAGTCATCCGGTGAACGATTTGGTCGCATGGAATGCAGATGCCACGCGTATGCCGTATCGCCAGCACCATGAGTATCTACGTAGCCTGTACTTGCACAACGATTTGGCTGAGGGTCGATATCTGGCAGATGGTGTGCCAGTTGCGTTGTCAGATATACAGGTTCCGGTGTTCGTACTTGGCACACAAAAAGACACTGTGTCTCCGTGGCGTTCTGTCTACAAGATACATTTGCTGATGAATACTGAACTCACGTTCTGTCTAAGCAGCGGCGGACACAATGTCGGCATCGTCAATCCGCCTGGCCCCGGCGTGAAGCGCGGATATCAAATAGGAACGCATGCTCAAGGCGATCACTACAAAGATCCCGGCACCTGGTCCGCTATGACGCTTTCGCATGAAGGTTCCTGGTGGCCAGCTTGGCAGGCGTGGCTGGCATCGCACTCGAGTCGGCGTGGACCTCCCCCTGCTATGGGAGGGAGGGACCATGGCAGCGAAAAGATGGTCGATGCGCCAGGTCGGTACGTGCTGTCCGCTTAATAGAGCGAGCATGGCGTTAGTTTTATAGCCGATGAGGACCGACTGTAGCTTGCAGATAAGCGTCCTCTACTGGATCACAATTTTCCAGATTCCGAAAGCGCAGACTTCTCAATAGGAATTTCTCGCTAAAAATGGACGCTGCTGAGGTTTTTACACATACTGGCAAAGGCCGCTCCGGCTCGGTAGCCTCGTTAAATTGCTCTGGCTATTGACTATTCGCAAACCCATGTAGCAGTGTATTTGCTCAAATGGGACGCTTGTACGCCCGGTGTTAAGTTGGTTGGCGAACAAATTCAGCCGATCGCCAGAGGTATGGTGAATCCGACCACACGGAGCTGACTCCTGCCCACCGCTTCAAAACGAGAACCACAATGATTTACAAGTTCAAATCACAGGCCGAAGGTGACGTCATCATGCTGGAGGGCAATGGCGACCAGTTGCTAACCATTATTGGAAGGAATCCATCAGCACAGGGGATCATCCCGGTGTCGCAGATACCGGCAGCTATTGCGGCGCTGGATTCTGGAATCATCACGCATGAGGCAGCTGAAGGCCAAGAACTTGGGCATCTTGGAACAGAAGTGGCGGCAAGTGGCGACAGCGTCCGTCTGCGCGCCCGGGCAACCCCCTTCATCGAATTGCTACGCAACAGCGCGCGGGCCGGCAAAGACGTGGTTTGGGGCGTCTGAAGAACATGACCCAAGGAATGGCCGACACGGACCGGCCGCATCTCGGCCGTGTCGTTGCAGTGCGTGGCAGCGTGGTGGACGTGAGGTTTGATACCGGGCTTCCGCCCATACATACCGTGCTGAAAGCAGACGAGGGGCGCATCGTCCTCGAGGTTCTGGCGCAGCGCGATGGTCAACAGGTTCGCGCCATCGCCTTGACGTCCACCCATGGACTGGCGCGCGGCGATCCGGTGTCGGACACTGGCGGACCTCTCACGGCTCCCGTTGGCAAGCACATTCTTTCCCGCATGTTTGACGTGTTTGGCAATGCCATTGACCGCCAGCCAGGCCCGCTAGAGGTCCAATGGCGTTCGGTGCACCGGGCGCCACCGCCGCTTGCCAGTCGCTCCACCCATTCCGAAGTCTTTGAAACCGGCATCAAAGTGATTGATTTGCTCATGCCGTTGGAGCGCGGAGGCAAGGCCGGTCTGTTTGGCGGTGCAGGCGTTGGCAAGACGGTTTTGCTGACCGAGATGATCCACAACATGGTGGGCCACGAAGCGGGTGTCAGTATCTTTTGCGGCATCGGCGAACGCTGCCGCGAAGGCCAGGAGTTGTACAGCGACATGCAGGCCGCCGGGGTATTGCCCAATATGGTGATGGTCTTTGGCCAGATGAACGAGCCACCGGGCAGTCGGTTCCGCGTCGGACATGCGGCACTCACCATGGCCGAGTATTTTCGTGATGATGAACATCGCGATGTGCTGCTACTGGTGGACAACATCTTCCGCTTTATCCAGGCCGGATCGGAGATCTCCGGCCTGATGGGACAAATGCCTTCGCGCCTGGGTTATCAGCCCACCATGGGCACCGAACTCTCGGGGCTGGAGGAACGCATTGCCAATACCACCAACGGCGCCATCACCTCCATACAGGCGGTTTATGTGCCCGCCGATGACTTTACCGATCCGGCGGCGGTGCATACCTTTTCGCATCTGTCGGCATCCATCGTGCTGTCGCGCAAGCGGGCGAGTGAAGGGCTGTATCCGGCCATTGATCCGCTCCAATCGAGTTCCAAGATGGCCACACCCGGCATCGTCGGCGAACGCCACTACAAGTTGGCACAGGACATTCGGCGCACACTGGCGCAATATGCGCAGCTGCGCGACATTATCGCCATGCTAGGTTTGGAGCAACTGTCCGCAGACGACCGCAATGTGGTGGGCCGGGCCAGGCGACTGGAGCGATTTCTTACCCAGCCTTTTTTCACGACAGAGAAGTTCACCGGTCTCAGCGGCAAGCTGGTCAGCCTGGCGGACGCACTGGACGGCTGCGAGCGCATCCTGCAGGACGAGTTCAAGGACATCCCTGAGAGCGCGCTTTACATGATTGGAGCGGTCAGCGAGGTCAAGACCGCCAGTGCCCATGCAGCTTGAGATCCTCCTGCCTTTTCACATCTATGCATCCGAGAGTGGCGTGCGGCGCGTGGTCGCTCAAACGCACGCGGGCTCTTTCGGGCTGCTGCCACACCGCCTGGATTGCGTGGCTGCGCTGACGCCGGGCATTCTGGTCTATGAGAATGCCGCGCACGAAGAAATTTATGTGGCGGTGGACCAGGGTGTCCTAGTCAAGACGGGCACGCAAGTAAGGGTGTCGGTGCGCCGGGCCTTGGCGGGCAAGGACCTTGGCTTGCTGCGCACTGCGGTGGAGCAGGAGTTTCTGGTGCTGGACGCACAAGAAAAAGACCTGCGTCAGGTCATGGTGCGCCTGGAGGCCGGATTTGTGCAGCGCATGGCGAAGCTCGAACATGGCGCATGAACCCACCAAGCCGGTGGCCGGGCCATCGCCAGACCACAGAGATTCGTCCGCCTATGCCGATCAGGTGGGGCAGCAGGCCAGCCGCAAACTCACGGCAAGGCGCAACGCTGCGCCGGGGCTGTGGTTCGGGCTGGGCATGATGGGACTGGTCGGCTGGTCCATCGTTGTGCCCACCTTGCTGGGCGCGGCCATCGGACTTTGGCTGGACCGCGGCTACCCGAGCGCGCGTTCCTGGACGCTGGCACTGCTGGTGGCCGGACTGACACTGGGATGCTTCAATGCCTGGCATTGGGTGAGCAAGGAAGACGCAGCAATGCGCGACACACAGGAACCTGGTGATGACTGAATACCCGATGCACAACCCGGTGTGGATGCTCGCGGTGGCCTGGGCAGCAGGCGCCATGCTGGGGGGCATCTTTTTCGGCGGACTGTGGTTGACCGTGCGCCGGTTGCTGGCCACAGACCACCCGGCACTGTGGGTGCTGGGCAGTTTTTTGCTGCGCAGCAGCACAGTGATGGGCAGCTTCTACCTGGTCGCGGGCGACAGCTGGCAGCACCTGCTGGCCTGCCTGCTCGGCTTTGCCATGGCACGCCAACTGGTGAAGCACCTGACCCGTTCGCGCGATGCGAGCGTGGCAATTCCCATGCAACAACCCTGTGTGAGTCCCCATGCGCCTTAGCCCCGACGAACTCGTCTTCTGGCAAGCGGGCGCGTTCAAGCTCAATGCCACGATTGTCTACACCTGGGGCTTGATGCTGTTGCTGACGGCGGGTTCGTGGTGGGTCACGCGCCGCATGTCAATGGGCCTGACCCGGTCGCGCTGGCAGAACCTGTTGGAAATCGTGGTGACCGGCATCGAACACCAGATTGCCGAGATTGGTCTGCCAGAACCCCGCAAATACCTGGGCTTTCTGGGCAGCCTGTTTCTGTTTGTGGCTGCGGCAAGCTTATGCACGGTGCTGCCCGGCTATGAGCCACCTACCGGTTCACTTTCCACCACGGCCGCGCTGGCCCTGTGTGTGCTGGTGGCAGTTCCCCTGTATGGCATTGAGGACCAAGGGTTGCGGGCCTATCTGGCGTCGTACATGGAGCCCACCTTCCTCATGCTGCCGTTCAACCTCATCAGCGAAGTCTCGCGCACCCTGGCGCTGGCCGTGCGCCTGTTTGGCAACATGATGAGCGGGGCCATGATCATCGCCATTTTGCTGACGATTACACCCTTTGTGTTTCCCATCGTCATGACGCTACTGGGCCAGCTCACCGGCATGGTGCAAGCCTATATCTTCAGTGTGCTGGCTGCGGTGTATATCGCTGCCGCCACGCGCCCGCGCAACAATGCTCCCGAACCTGCGAACGGGCGCTGAGCGATACATTTTTACAAGGAAATCACCATGGACAGCATGACCATCATCGCCGTAGCCTCCATCCTCATCGCAGGACTCACCATCAGCTTTGGTTGCCTAGGCCCCGCCTTGGCGGAAGGGCGTGCGGTGGCAACCGCGCTCACGGCACTGGCCCAGCAACCCGATGCCTCTGCCACCATCACGCGCACATTGTTCGTCGGTCTGGCCATGATCGAGTCGACCGCCATCTACTGCTTTGTGGTGTCCATGATTCTGATTTTTGCCAACCCGTTTTGGAACCATGTCATCGCCCTGGCCGCCGGAAAGTAAGACATGGTCATTGATTGGTTCACGGTCGGTGCGCAGCTGCTCAATTTCCTGGTTTTGGTGTGGTTGCTCATGCGCTATCTGTACAAGCCCGTGCTCGATGCCATCGACGCGCGCGAGCAGCGTATTGCAGCGGAACTGGCGACGGCCCAAAAGCTGCAGGCCCAGGCGCAAGTGGAGCGTGACAGCCTGCTCCAAAAAAATGACGACTTCGACCGGGAACGCAACACCCACATGCAGGCCGCCCGGTCTGAAGCGACGGCCGAACGCAGCCGATTGCTGGAGGATGCACGGCAGGCGGCCGAAGGACAGCGGGCCAAGCGACTGGTTGCGCTGGAGAGCGAGCTGCAGAAGCTGCACGATGACATTGCCCAGCGTTCCCGCACGGAGGTGCTGGCCATTGCCAACAAAGTGCTGGGTGATCTGGCCGGTACCAGCCTGGACCAGCGCATGGTCGAAGTGTTCTTGCTGCGCCTGCAAAGCCTGAACACGGCAGACAAACAGGCGCTGGCCCAGGCACTCAAACCCGCGTCCACTACCGCGCTGATGCGCAGCGCCTTCGAACTCCTGTCGGAACAGCGCCAGTCGATTCAGCAGGCCCTGCAGGGCAGCGTGGCACCGGATCTTCAGGTCCGCTTCGAGACGGATCCCGCCTTGATCAGTGGCATCGAACTCAGCGCAAATGGCTGGAAGCTAGCCTGGAATATTGCGGACTTCCTGGGCACGCTGGAACAGCAAACGGAGATCCTGAACAAGGACAGCGCTGGGGCGGACCCACCGGACGTCGCCACCGGGGCCGAACCATGAGTGCGGCCTGCGGCACGCTTGCAACAGCCATTGAGCGTGTCTTTGCAGACTTGCGCCAGGTGCGCACCGACTGGACTGCGCAGCTTACGCCCCGCGAGACCGGCACGGTAACCAGCGTCTCAACCGGCATTGCCATGGTCTCGGGCCTGCCTGGCGTGGGTTTTGAAGAATTGCTGCAATTCCAGGGTGGTGTGTTCGGCATCGCCTTCAATGTGGACGAGAGCGAGATTGGCGTAGTCTTGCTGGGCGACTATGGCAAGCTGCGCGCCGGCGACGCGGTACAGCGCACCGGGCGAGTCATGGACGTGGCCGTGGGCGAGGGCCTGCTGGGGCGTGTCATAGACCCGCTGGGCCGGTCGCTGGACGGAAAGGGCCCCGTGCTGACCGCCCATCGGCTGCCGATTGAACGGCCGGCAGCGGCCATCATGGAGCGCGCACCGGTCACCGTGCCCCTGCAAACCGGCCTGAAGGTGGTGGATTCGCTCATTCCCGTGGGCCGCGGCCAACGAGAACTGATACTGGGTGACCGGCAAACCGGCAAGACCTCGATTGCGGTGGACACCATCCTCAACCAGTCTGGGCAGGATGTGCTGTGCGTGTATTGCGCCATCGGGCAGCGTGCCGCCGCTGTTGCGAAAACCGTGGCCATCCTGCAAGAAAAAGGCGCTATGGCCTACACCCTGGTGATGGTGACCGAGGGCAATGACGCGCCGGGTCTGGCCTATATCGCCCCCTATGCGGCCACCAGCATCGCCGAATATTTCATGGAGGCTGGGCGCGATGTGCTGATCGTGTACGACGATTTAACTCAGCATGCGCGCGCCTACCGCGAGTTGTCGCTGTTGCTGCGGCGCCCACCTGGGCGTGAGGCCTTTCCGGGCGACATCTTCTACATCCATTCCCGCCTGCTTGAGCGCGCCACCCATTTGTGCAGTGAGCGCGGCGGCGGCTCGCTCACGGCACTGCCGGTCATCGAGACCGAAGCACAAAACATTTCGGCGTACATACCGACCAACCTGATTTCGATTACCGACGGGCAAATCTATCTCTCGCCCTCGCTCTTTGAGTTGGGCGTATTACCTGCCATCGACGTAGGCAAATCGGTCTCGCGCGTGGGCGGCAAGGCCCAGCGTGCGGCCTACCGCGCTGTCTCGGGAGATCTCAAACTGGCGTACGCCCAGTTCGAGGAACTGGAAACCTTTTCCCGTTTTGGCGCACGGCTCGATGAGAGTACGGCCAAAATCATTGCGCATGGACAACGAATACGCGCCTGCCTTATGCAAGCTGAATCAGCGCCTGTATCGATGGCAGCACAGATTGCGGTATTGCTGGCACTGACCGAAGGCCTGTTTGATGTCGTGGTTCTGGAGCAGATGGCCGAGGCCGAGGGCGCGGTGCGCGAGGCAGCCAAGCGCATTCCGGCAGATATGATGAAACGCTTTGAAACCGCCAAAGATCTTGCGACCGAAGACCGTGCCGCCATTGTGCAGATCGCCCGCGTGACGCTGTCAAGCTTTCAGGCAGTGCCGGAAGTGGCGGGGCAGCAGCCCCAAACGGATGCGAGGAAGGCAGCGTAATGGACTCCATGGAAGCCCTGCGGCGCAAGATCGGCAGCGCAGCGGATTTGCAGTCCGTAGTACGCACCATGAAGGCCATGGCCGCTTCCAACATCAGCCAGTACGAGAACGCCGTTCGTTCCATCGATGGGTATGACAAAACGGTCCGATTGGGCCTTGCCGCCTGTTTTCGTAGTGCGGCGCCGGACCACGCGGCGCCTGCATGGCAACAGAAGAGCACAGCCATCGGAGCCGTGGTGTTCGGATCCGACCAGGGTCTGGTGGGGCAATTCAACGAAACCATCGCCGACTTTGTGCTGCGCACCCTGCGGCCGATGGCGGGCAAGAAAATCATCTGGACGGTGGGTGAGCGACTACAGGCGAGTCTGGCCGACACGGGCTTGGAGCTGCATAGGCGTTTCGTGCTACCGCATTCCATCCATTCCATCACACCCCTGGTGGGGCAAATTTTGCTGGAAGTCGAAGCGTTTCGCAACGACGCAGGCATGGAACAGGTCTACCTTTTCCATAACCAGCCGCAGTCGGCTGCTGCTTATTCACCGGTGTGCCAACGGTTGTTGCCGCTGGATGCCCAGTGGCAACAGGGCCTGGCGGCGGTGAAGTGGCCCAGCAAGAATCTGCCGCAGGTATTCGACCGTCGCGAGGAAACGCTTTCGGCCTATGTGCGCGAGTATTTCTTTGTATCGCTGTTTCGCACCTGTGCTGAATCCCTCGCCAGCGAGAACGCCAGCCGCCTGGCTGCAATGCAGCGCGCTGAGGAAAATATCGATTCGTTGCTGGAGGATCTGAAACGGAACTTCCATCGCCAGCGCCAAGGTAGCATCGATGAGGAACTGTTTGACCTTGTGGCCGGCTTCGAGGCATTGAACCTTAATTGAGCCAACTCGGTAAACGCACGCATGCGCCCCGGCGCAAATCCGTCCGCGCCTTAGCTGTAGTGACATGAGCCTTTGTGGCAGGGCAACCTCGAATGCGGTTGCCTCCGTGCAACAATGCGCCCCCGCGATCGACCGCTTCAAAGGGAAGTACCACCTTCTGGGGCAATTTTGAATCAACTTTACTGCAATTGCATTTGAAGTAATGTTGTGTGAACGATTCAGGCGCCCTCCCCGCGTGCCGATTACATGAAGTGCCCCAAGATTACTCACAGAATTTTAGGACCTCGACTGTCAAAATTGAAGTGCCTCCGTCGTCACCGTTGTGTGTTGGACTACCCTAAAGCCGACCGTCGTCTGTGACTCCAAACAGCCCGATGCAGCCATAGGGCCGCGATGCCAAATGAGAATAAGGGTGCGCCCACCGATTCAATTTTGAAAGCGGCGCAACCTTGCTGTTTCTACTTTGGCCTCCAGCTTTGCCAAGACTTCGTCAGCAGGGATCCAGTGGCCCGCAGCCATAGATCGTGCAATTGCGGCCTTACCACGGCAGATGAAGGCGGTCTGATCTGTCACACGAACTAAAGTTGTGTCTCCCGCGATTGACCGCTTCAGAGGGAAGCCCTTACTTTTCGGCCTGTTTGGATACAACATTACGTCAATCTCAATTGACTTAATGTTGTAACTGTCGTTTAAATTGACGTAAACTTGTAATCTTTCATGCCTTGGCGTTTCCCCCATGACAGATCCGATCGCCCTACCCGTCAAGCGCCTTCCAAAGCAAACGTTGCACCACGTCTGGGCCCCAAAACTGAACCGTACCGTAGTGCTCGCCGGGCGCGACCAACTGCATCTGTGGGTCATGCTTGAGGCGCATCCAGAGATAGCGCGGTACTGCGAACGTCCGACCTGTCCCGACGAGAATGAGACCTCCCCGGATCCGGATTTCTGGGCGCTACGTAACGGCAGCGCGGTCTGGCTTGCACTTGGCGACGCTCCACAATGTGATCCGAATGCCGAACCAGCGCTGCCTTCATTGCCCAGCATCGACTGGATCCATGCCGACGCGCTGAATCAGCACCGTGTTTGGATTCAGAACTGGCTGTCGCTGCTACCCTACTTGGGAGCCGACAGCACACCCAGTTTCGAGTCGCTGGTGGCCAGGATTGTTCAGGCTTCCGATCCCAGCAGCACCTTTGATGACTTGGAACGACAGTTCTCGGGCACGGACCCACTGCTTGTGCGCACAGCGGTGATTGCCGCACTTCATCAAGGTCTCCTCGTCAGCCAAGACTTGCAACACCAGCAATGGGGCCGCTCCACCCGCGTCTCCAAGCTGCCGAAAGGGAGTCCGCATGCGACGTGGTGACATCCCCGAAGCCCTGGCAGATCCGTCTCTGTGGCCCACCGTCGACGTCACCGCGCTGACTGGCGAACGGCGCGACATCTACCAGCGTCGGGAACAGGCGGTCTGCGCCTATCTGCGGGACGAATCACGAATCGACATCGAGCAACGCTTCGGCGTCAACCGCGGGTCGCTCATAAGACTGGTCGCGCGCTGCCTCTTGCCGCATCAGGATGGACGCATTCAAGGCCTGCGCGCGCTCATTCCACATACCAGGGCCAAGGACTATACGCGCGTCAAGCCAGCTGCGCGCACGCTATCTCCAGGCGGTCTAACCGGTGCGCTGGGGCAACTTTTCGAACGCCTCCCCCAACTCGTCGGCATCATCGAACGCCAGATTTCCAGCTCAGCACTAGGTTTGTCAAAGAACGACCGTATTTATGGGCTCACTGACGTCCAATCCAAGATCGTCGCGGCGTGTCGCGAAGCCGGCCTGACGGCCAAAGACTACCCGCTTAACCACGACGAGATGGGCTACCGATCGCTTGCACGTTGGATTCGAGGCCGCCTTGAGCAGCGCATTCCCCTGCGCTTGCCACGCCAAGACGATGCCTGGGACACGACGAGCCGCCCATACTCCGTCGTGGAGCTTGATGGCCACAAGCTCGACCTGCGCGTTCGCGTGCGCTACATCGACGCCACCGGCGTCAGTGTCGATATCGAGAGCGAGCGACTGTTCGTAATCACCCTCATCGACGTCTGCACGCGCATCGTCCTGGGCTGGCAACTGGTGCCTGCACCTGAATACGATCACCATGACGTGCTCTGCGCAATACAGGACGCACTGCGACCACGACTCAAACGCCAGGACTTCTCGATCCCTGGCCTGGCGTATCGCCAAGGCGCGGGCTTTGTCGCCGATGTCCTACCAGAGTTGAGCTACGCCTGCTGGGATGTACTAAAGGTCGACAACGCTGCCTCGCACTTGACCGAGGATACGTTCGAGCCCATCTGTCGATTCGTCAGATGCCGGCTTGAGGCCGGCCCTATCGGCGAGCCCACATCACGCCCCTTCATTGAGCGCTTCTTCGGCACACTCACCAATCGCATGTCGCGCAAAGTCACCGGCACGACCGGCCGCAGTCCAGACGACCCCCTCGGCAAACAAGGCCGCGCCGTACCCGTCCCCTTGCTCATCACGCTGCCGGAGCTCGAAGAGCTGCTCGACGTGAGCATCGCGAACTACCATGCCGCTGCGCATTCGGGTCTCAACGGTCGCTCCCCGCTGGAAGCTTTGCAGCTTGCCGCCGCGAATCAAGCGACCCCTATTCGCACCCTTGCACCGTTGTTGCGCGCTCGACTGCACCAGTTGCAATCCGTGCATCTGTCAACGGTGCGCGGTAGCGCAGCAAGCGGCGTGGCCCCCTACGTCAGCTTGTTCGGTGCTCGGTACAGCAACGAAGTCCTGCAACGCACAAGTGGCCTCATCGGGCAAAAGATCCGTGTCTACATTCAGCCCAACGACATGCGCACGATTTGGGCGTACCTCTCCAACGGTGCGGACCTCGGCCAACTATCGGTACTCGACGGCTGGCGATACAGCCGCCACACGCTTCGGCTGCGTAAACGCATTCTTCGCGAACGCCGCCTGGGACGGCTGAAGTTTGCTGGCGAACAGGATCCCGTGGCGCTGTTCGCACAAGCACAACGTCGTGCCGCCCGAGGCTCACGCAAGCGAGGCACGGTCGTGCTCCAGCTCGAAGCGGCGAGCATGAGTACCGAGAACGCCCCCCCGCCTTCCTCACCTTCCACAGACACCGCGCCCATCGTACCCATCGCACGCCCGGCCGCCCCTGCCTTCATTGATCTAGGCGACCTCAAGATGCAAAACAACTAAAAAACCTCGCCTCCATGACAACCATCGACATTTTGCGACCACGCTCGATTGACGAGCACCCATTGAAGCGTCGAACCTACCGGGTGCCAACGCCGTCAATCAAGGCCATGATCGCGCTTATTGATGAATGTCTGTTCATGTTTGTCGGTGGTGCGCTTATTCACGGTCGGCCGCGCATCGGCAAGAGCTGCGCGATCGACTTCGTCATCACCGATCTCAAGGCCAAACACCCCAAGCTGTCTGTCTACAAGATGCGCTGGATCAAGCCGCAGGTGCCATCGGAGAATTCTTTCTTCGCCGCGCTGCTACACGCTATCAAGCATCCCGCTGATCCGTCCGCGAAAAAGACCGCACTGCGCGGTCGCTTGGTTCACAGGCTTCGCCAGATCGCCGACACGCTCGGTGATGACCGGGTCGTGCTTTTTATCGACGAGGCCCAGAACCTGCGCGAGATCGAGTACGAGTGGCTGCGGGATCTGCACGACGACCTTGAGAACAACGGCGTTCGCCTGTTCACGTTTCTGATCGGTCAGCACCAGCTCCTCGCTCAAAAGTCGGCGTTTCAGGCCCAGGACAAGGAGCAGATCGTCGCGCGCTTCATGATCGAAGAACTCGCCTTTCGGGGCATCGCCAGCGAAGCCGAGTGCGCCGCAGTAATGGGAGCCTATGACAAAGGCGAATACCCGGCGGCGTCCGGCTGGAGCTACGTGCGCTTCTTTGTGCCGCGAGCCCATGCTGCCGGGCTGCTCATGGCCGAGTCCGCACCAAGACTTTGGCGAGCATTCGAGGACGCCCATTACAAGGCACAACTCGACGGGCCACCTGAAATTCCGATGAAATATTTCACCGCGGCGATCGAGGCTGCACTACTCACCAGCGCCGAGCAAGATTCGCAGACCCTGAGTTGGGATGCAGCGTTTTGGAACGCCATGGTCGAGCGAAGCCGCTACGTCATGGCTCGCCGCGCCGGCCGAATAATGGTCAGCGCCATCACGGTCCGCTGACCCGTGAGCGAGGCCTCTGCAGAGGCCCAGTCCGCGCCAATCATCGAGTTCGAGGTCACCACGCCACTGGCGCGATCAGACTGGAGATACACCTCCCGGCCACTTTGGAGCAGCACGGGCGAGTCCATGTGGATGCGGTTGGCCAAGTTTTCACTATGCAACCGGATGGGCGTTACGGAACTCTCCGATCTGCTTTCGAATCGCGATACCGGCGATGCCAGTACTGCCAATGCCAGCGACCTACGTCACACAGGTCGCTGGGATCAAAATGCGCTGGCCGCGGTCCTTGATATCTCCATCGACGACGTGCGCGACAGCTTCTGCTCCATCATGCCCCGTCACTCGCTCACGCTCTGCTCCACCGAGCTACGGTATTGTGAGCTGTGTCTAACCATGGGCTTTCACGCGGCGTGGTTTCAGTGGACACACATCGAACGGTGTCCATTGCACTGCGTGCCCATCAGGTACGGGTGCATCCACTGCTCATCGCCCATCCCATACGAACTCGGCGCCGGTCTTGCCTTGAGTCCGTTGTGTTGCAGCGTATGCGAACGCGACTGGGTGCCATCCCTCACGTGTGCAAGGGGACAGTGTGTCCCACTCGACTCTTTGGCCGCCCAACTGATGCAACGTTGGTCCGAGTACGTGCGGAAAATTGTCGCCGTTGCGCACCATCTTGACCGTGACCACAGCACCGGTCAGTTCATCGCTAACAGCCAGCCTGCGTACGCAACAGCAGCGGTACGCCCGCATATTTTGACAATGATGAACCGCCTTTTCGATTCGCCGCCACCCATGCCTGCATCGGGAACAGCACGGTGCGTGAACGTCAGAGGTCAAACGCCGCCTACACGCTCTACAAACAGCACCATTTCCGCATCTCCGTGCATCAGGTTCGACCGTGGCCACTGGCCGCATTTCGCCAGCGACTTCATCCGCTACGAACACATGGTACTTGCATCTCACGATCAGCTCTTCGAAATCCATGGACGCGAATTCACACGCGAACGGCAGCACCGCCTCCTGCTTGATGGACTTCTCGCGCCGGCCATCTCTATGGACTACGGTACAGCAGCAGCGGTGGGCTGGGCTGTGAGTTGGCTCGGGCCCTCGCAGGCATTGGCACCGCCCACCGGCTTCACAGCGCCGGCGCTCGGTTTGACCAGCTGGTTGACCAATCTACCGGTTCGCAAACGTCACACCTCAATCAAGACGTGGCACGAACAGGTCGCGCGGTGGCTGGCCGAGGACCTGGCGAGTTCCCTTTGTATGTGGGCAGAAGTCACTGAATTCATGAGTACCAGAGGCCACTACCTCCTGTACGGCGAGGCCGTCCACCCCATGTCACTCGCCATTCGACGCAGAGCTGCCGCAGACTAAGATTACAACTTTACGTCAATTAATAGGTAAGTCTTTGATTTGAAAAGATTTTCTTCTTTAACTCCAGCAGCAGACCGCAGAAGATACAACTTTACGTCACAAACGTATCAACTTTAGTTCGTTTCACACTACGCCCTTCGCGTCTTTGCACTGGCAAGGAATTACCAAAACATGAAACAGCAAGGAGACATGAAAACCAGCAATGCGCTTATAGTTATCAACAGCTAAGCTTCAAAAAACTCAGCTAAAGCCCCTGGTCAAAATTCAATCGGCACAGGTGGTCAATATTGAATCGGCGCCGACAGCCACTGACCTTGCAGGTACAGGGCGTGCATGTGTACGACATCGCCTCGAACGTCGCCATAGAGATTCCAGCCATCAGGTTGTTTGCGTTTGAGGCTGGCGGTGAACAACGATTGGTTGCAGCTCCGGCCACGGGAGCCAGATCATGAGCCGTATTCACCTGCGCGAACTCGGGCATTCCTATGCCGATGGTGTCTATGCCCTCAAACCAACCGATCTGGTTTTTGAGCACGGCAAGACCTATGCCCTGTTGGGGCCTTCGGGGTGTGGCAAGACCACCATGCTCAACATCATATCGGGCCTGTTGCAACCGTCAGAAGGTCGCGTCTTCTTTGATGAGCAGGACATGACCGTGGTGCCGACAGTTAAGAGAAATATTGCACAGGTATTTCAGTTTCCGGTGGTCTACCAGTCCAAAACAGTGTTTGAAAATCTGGCCTTTCCCCTGCAATGCCGCAGTTGGGAAAGATCGCGCATCACCCCCCGCGTCAACGAGATAGCTGACATGCTTGGGCTTACCTCCAGGTTGGGCCGTCCGGCACGCGATCTGACGGTAGATGAAAAGCAGTTAATCTCGCTGGGGCGTGGTCTTGTGCGAGACGACGTGGCCGCCATCCTGATGGATGAGCCACTGACCGTGATCGATCCCCAGATGAAATTCGAGTTGCGTCGGCGGATTAAGCAGGCGCACACCTATGCTCGGGTGACGGTAATTTATGTGACGCACGACCAGAACGAGGCGATGAGCTTTGCTGACGAAATTCTGGTCATGAAGGATGGTCTGGTGGTTCAGCGCGGAACCCCTGAAGCGCTCTTTGAGCGACCGGCCAACACCTATGTTGGCAACTTTATCGGATCGCCCGGGATGAATTTCCTGTCCCTCAAACGCAGCGGGGACTCGCTGAGCCTGGCCGGTAAAATCATCTCGGGCTTGCCCATTGCTCTGCCTGAGGGCGACATCACGCTGGGAGTGAGGCCGGAGCACATTTCTTTTACCGATGCGTCAGACAGTAACGGCTTTGCTGCAATTATTGAGTCCATCGAAGATCACGGTAGCGTTCGGATCCTTGACGTCTTGATCGGGGATGTTCGCGCGCGCATGAAACTGGCCAGAGAGACGACCGTTCCCCCAGCAGCTTCGGCGCTTACGGTGCGGTTCAATCGATTTTGCTTTTACGCGAATGAGCAATTGATTGAGAGCTGAGAGGCCTCTCGACTTGGGAAGAAGCAGATACTCTGAATGTGGCTTTCGCCGCACTGTAGACTGAGTCAAGGAAGACGAACCTTGTAACACACGGTGCTCAGTGCGAGGCCAAACTCGGCACTACGGCACGATCCGCACCGGCTCGGCCGGCCATGCACCCGTAAGCAGCGGTCTCAGCAGCACCGCGAGTTGGCGCGGAATGAAGAACTCGCTGGAGGCGGCGATCTCGTCGGTACTCCACCAGCGCAACTCACGAAAAGTAACGCGTTCCTCCGGCGTGAGTGCCGTCGGCACGGGCTCAAAGGCGGGAACGCGCTGGATGTAGACGCGCGCCAGCGTGTCTACCGGTTGTCCATCGCGCACGATGCGCTTGGGCGACGTCCAGACCCAGTGGCCCGGATGGTCGAGGTGCAGGCCTGTCTCCTCGAAAATCTCGCGCAGCAGCGCGTCCTCAAACGACTCGCCCGGATGCAGGGATCCACCCGGCGTCAACCAGACCGTCTGATGCAACGCTATCGCGTCTATCGCCATGCGCCCCAACGCCAGCTGTATCAGTAGAACGCGGTCCTGAGGGTCGATCAACAACGCGCGGGCAGACTCAACAACAGGCTTTTCGATCATGTAGAACGCAGTGTGGATGATGCCGGCACCTTTTCTAACAAACAGTGCGGCTAGCGCCATCTGCGCAACGGTCGCGGTATCCCTGTTTATGGCACATCATCTCGCTCAATTCAAGAAGGCCTTGAGTGCTTCGGCCGCCTTCTGTTTGCCACTTACCGTCAAAAAGTGACCGCCTGGTATTTGCTTTACCTCGACTTTGCCGGGTTGCATGCTTTGAACCGTCGGCGTGACGTAATTCAAAGCGGCAAACGGGTCGCTCTGGCCAAGCAGGAACAGGGTCCGTGTGCCCAATCCTTTCACTTCATTGACAAAAGAGCAGCCTGTCCAGACCAAGAAATATTGCTTGTATGTTTCCTCATTGATGCAACTGTACAAATTGGCCATCAAGGCATCCATGGCATGCGCATCACGCGCCAGGACAGGATCAAGGGCCGCGGCAATCATCCTGGGGCCGTCGCTTGCATCTTTACCCTTTGCAAAGGCGGCCATGAAGGCGGGACCGGTGCTTTCATTGGCGCCACAATTTGTGGCAGCCGTTGCGTCAAATCCTGAAGGCATCACCGGTGCAATACCAGCCAATGACGTAATCCTTTCTGGATGGAGAGAGGCCATTCGAAGACCCGCTGCACCACCATAGCTATGACCGATGACCTGAAATTTCTCCCAGCCCAATTGATCAGCAAGTTCAAAAAGCGAGTTGGCCAGCGCGGTCATGTCGGCGCTGGGCGCACTGCCCTTGGCGACACCGTAACCAGGGTTATGAACAATTGCAAACTCATAGGCATTCAGGTCAAAGTCCTGAAAAAAGCCGTCGTATACGGACGGACCAAACCAGCCATGGATGACCATGACCTTCTTGGTGCCCTGTCCAATCCTTTGAGCAACTTGAGCATTCATGAAGATTCTTCCTTTGCAAAAGACACTAACCAAACGATCCGAATCGGAACAATACAAACCCAAAAAGCATTGATGAGCGCAATGCCTATTCCGTCACAACACGGGGGAAATAAAGTGACACCACCCAGTTCGGCATATCGACGATGGAACTGATGCGCAAATCAGCGCAGACGCTGCACAGCATATAGGCGTCAATCGGTGAATAGCCGAAACGCCTGCACAACAGATCAATCATCTCGGAGACGGCTGCGCGAGCGCCAGTCATCAAATCCGGGCCTATGCCGGTGGTGACCTCGTATCCCCTGGTATCAAAGTGATTGGTCACTGGCCCCGGTGTGGTGAAACGCGGTGAGCGAAGGTAAGCGCCTTTGATCAGTTCGAACTTCAAGGCCACGTCAATCGGGCTCTCGATGGCGGTGCCGCAGACTTCACCATCACCTTGAACAGCATGGGTGTCGCCGACCGAGAAGATCGCACCATTGACCTCGACTGGCAAATAAAGCTCCACACCTTCACCGATATCGCGAATGTCCATATTCCCGCCCACGTTGCGCGGCGGGATGATGCTGTGCAGCCCCGGTTCCGCAGGCGCAACACCAATCGTGCCGCACATTGGCCGCAAAGGGACACGTCCGCCCGGTCCATACATGACCGAAACCGCGCTAAGCGGGTCATAGTTCCAATGGTGCAAATGCGCGTCTGGAAACTGGTCGGTCAGCAAACCAAAGCCAGGAATGTTGCCGGTCCAGCCCCAACCGGAAGGCTTGAACGAGAGGATGGTGACCTTCAGTGTGTCGCCAGGCTGCGCGCCATCGATATAGACCGGTCCGGTGACCGGGTTGACTCGCGCAAGATCGAGCTTGGCCAGATCGTTTGCGTTGGACGTGCGGTTCAGTTGTCCAGACGATGCGTCTAACGTTTCAAACTGAATCGACTCCCCCGGCGCAATATTGAGACAGGGCGCAAAGGAATTATCCCAACCGTGGTGGATGTGCTCACGGTGGATGGTGTGTTGGTGGCTGTGAACTCCGGCGTGGCTGTGGGCGCTCATGATCAAAACTCCTAGACGGCAACCGTCAATGCGCCGTCAATTACCAAATTTGTGCCCGATATGCGACTGGCGACCGGGCTGCACAGGAAGACCACGCCATTGGCGACCTCCTCGGGCGTACCAAACTTGCCCGTTGGATTGACTTGAAGGGTGGTTGCGAACAGGTCCGGCACATTCTTCTCAATGTTTTGCCAGATTCCGCCGTCGAAATAGGTGTTCCCGGGCGAGACGCAGTTGACTCGAATGCCTTTGGCCACCAACTGGCGGCTCAAGCCCTTCGCATAATGAATCAGCGCAGCTTTGATCGCGCCGTAGGAGCCTGCAGCAAAATCCACTTCAAAGCCCGAGACGCTGGAGATCAGCACGATTGATGCAGAAGCTGACTTTTCAAGGAACGGCATTGCCGCCTCGACCGCGTTTACGGTGTGCATCATGTCCGTGCGAAACGACTTCTCCCATGTTTCAGCCGAGTTCCCAACAGCCAATGCGCTGACGTTGCACACCAACGCATCGATGCCACCGAGTTCTGCCGCGCTTGCCTCAATCCAGGACTTCAAGGCGGCGCCATCGGCGACATCGAGCGCAGCGCCACAGGCATTGATACCCAATGCTTTCAAGTCAGTTACGGCAGTTGTCACTTCCTCACCGTTGCGTGCGCAGATCGCTACATTTGCACCCTCTGCGGCAAAGCACCGTGCGACGGCACGGCCAATGCCCTTGCTGCCACCCGTGACAACCGCGTTTTTCCCCTTAAGTCCGAGATCCATGTGTCAGTGCTCCTGTAGGTTTAATAGAAGTCAATAGCGCCTCGATCTATTCTGGGATCACTGAACCCAGAGCATGGAAGCTTGGCAAGCACTAGCCGTGCCAACGAGTCTTGAAGCGAAGTTGATGTTCATTCCCCCACCCGCCGACTTGAATGGCGAATGACAAACACAGATCGACAGTAGCTTTGTCAGGAACTCTGTGCAACATATTTGCTGCAACAACTGCAACAACTGCAACATGTGTTGCACCGCATGCGACAAACCAACTGCGAATTGCCGGACCCTGATGAAGGCAAGTCATGAAGATATTTGCCCTTGCGCCGCTCTTGCATCTCAGTCGGCGGACGCGATCACTGGTGCGTGTCCCACAAACAATGGTTTAACCCTGGCACAGAAGATGCAGCCAGTGATCCTGTTCTCGCGGGCCTGATTTGATATTTTGCTCGGCAGGGACAGCGTTGCAATCCGACAATCAACTGGAGAAGAAAGCATGAATGCGAGCGACGAACACAAGCTCTGGATGTACGAGAAGATGATCGAGATCCGGGAGTACGAGGAGACGATGGCTGCGGTTTACCTCGAGGGCAAGCTGCCGCCGGCCATTCAACGGGGTCTGGCATTTGACATTGGAAGCGGGCCGGTTCCGGGTGAAATGCACTTGTCGGCCGGCCAGGAGCCGGTGGCGGTGGGGGTTTGTGCCCACCTGCGTCAAGAAGATACGGTGGTCGGAACCCACAGGCCGCACCACTTCGCGATCGCAAAGGGAGTTCCCCTCAAACCCATGACAGCTGAGATGTTTGGCAAGGACACTGGGCTCGGGCGCGGCAAGGGCGGCCACATGCATTTATTCGATCCAAGCCACAAATTCAGTTGCAGCGGCATCATCGGCGCCAGTCTGCCGCCAGCATGCGGTGCCGCCTTTGCCGCCAAGAAGCACGGCAAAGATTGGGTGGCCGTGGCATTTTTCGGCGATGGTGCGAGCAACCAAGGCTCGTTTCATGAATCACTCAACCTGGCTTCAATCTGGCGCTTGCCCGTCATCTTTGTCTGTGAAGACAACAAATACGCAATCTCGGTTGAGAAGGCGGACTCGACTTCTGTCGCCTGGAATGCTGATCGTGCCTCAGCCTACGGCATGCCTGGGGTCAGGGTGGAGACCAACGATGCCATGGAGGTTTACGAGGCAGCAGGCGCTGCGATCGCACGCGCCCGGCGCGGGGAAGGGCCGACCCTGCTTGAAGTCAGAACCGATCGGTACATGGGTCACTTCCAGGGTGATGGTGAGACCTACCGTCCGAAAAACGAAGTTGAAGAGTTGCGCAAGCACGATCCTATTCCCTTGCTTGGCGCCCATCTGCGCAAACACGGCCTTCTCGATGATGCCAAAGATGCTGCGCTGCGCTCACGTGTGAGCGCCCGGATTGCAGAGGCCTATGAATACGGTCGAACCAGTCCCTATCCGAAGCCCGAAGACGCATTGCTGCACGTCTTTAACTGACCCCAGGAGAACAACATGACAACTACTCGCAAGCTCACGATGGCCGCTGCTATCTCGGAGGCCATCAGTCAGGAACTCGACCGCGACCCAGAAGTCTTTGTGCTGGGTGAGGACGTGGGCAAGTACGGTGGCATTTTTGGTGCCACCGGCGGCCTGCTCGCAAAGCACGGAAAAGACCGGATCATCGACACGCCGATATCTGAGACCGCCTTTATTGGCACCGCGATCGGTGCGGCGGCCGAAGGCATGCGCCCGATCGTGGAGTTGATGTTTGTCGACTTCTTTGGTGTCTGCATGGACATGATCTACAACCACATGGCCAAGAACACCTACATGGCTGGTGGCAACATCCAGTTGCCCGTCGTTCTGATGACGGCCATCGGCGGCGGCTACAACGACGCGGCCCAGCACTCCCAGTGTCTCTATGGAACTTTCGCCCACATGCCGGGCTTGAAGGTGGTGGTACCGTCAAACGCCTATGACGCCAAAGGGCTGATGACGCAAGCCATCCGGGATAACAACCCGGTCATGTTCATGTTCCACAAGGGCATCATGGGCCTGCCATGGATGGCTTACTTTGAAGGCAGCACCAACGAGGTTCCTGAAGAGGCTTACACCATCCCGTTTGGGAAGGCCAACGTGGTTCGCGCAGGGACTGACATCACCATCGTGACGCTGAGCCAGATGGTGCAAAAGGCGGTCATTGCTGCCGATCAACTGGCCGGATTGGGTATCAGCGCCGAAGTCATCGATTTGCGCACCGTGGTGCCACTGGACCGGGCTGCCGTGCTGGAGTCGGTCAAAAAGACCGGACGTTTGTTGGTGGCGGACGAAGACTACTTGAGCTTTGGTCTGTCCGGCGAAATAGCCGCCCTGATTGCGGAAAACCTAGACAGCGTTGCCTTGAAGGCGCCGATCAAGCGGCTCGCGGTGCCGGACGTTCCGATTCCTTACAGCCGACCGCTGGAGCAGTTCGTGATTCCACAGGTGGACGCGATCGTGAAGGCGGTACAACGCGTCATGCAGGCACGCAAACCGGCAGGGGCCAGTGCATGATCAACGTCGCGTTGGTTGATGACGCCTGGAAGGATGTCGATGCCGGTGTCGAAGCTTTGCTTGACACTTGGCAGGTTCGCGAAGGTGATGCGGTCAAGCAGGGGCAAACGCTTGCGGTAGTGGTATTGGTTAAGACCAGTTTCGATATCACTGCGCCCGTTGATGGAATCATCGAGCGGATTCTGGTTGCCAAGGAGGACACCTTCAAACGCGGTCAGGCTCTGGCCCGACTGAAGGCATCCGGCTGAGCATGCGGGGGATGCCCGCGCCTGAACCCGTTCCGGCAGCTTTGGAGCAGCGATGGAACGATGAGGCCCTCGCCAGGCAGGTGACCCAACCGGCCTGGCGGGCATGGCCTTATCAGCATCCGGCCATCGTGCTCGGAAGGTCGCAACGGAGTCTGCAGAGCGGGATTGAAGCGCAGGATAGCCTCGAAATTTTGTCGCGCGCATCGGGCGGTGGAGCGGTCCTGGTCGGTCCCTGGATGCTGGGACTTTCCGTTGCCCTTCCAAACGAGCACCCGGTTGCCAGTGGCGGGGCCGTCAACACCTACCGCTGGTTGGGTGAGGGAATCGCCCGTGTATTGAGTCAAATCGGTGTCGATGCCTGGGCGATTTCGCCTGCTGCGCTGCTTGCCCATCGTGCCGAAAGCTCGTCACCCGTGGTGGACTGGGCCTGTTTTGGTAGCCTCTCGCCATGGGAGGTTCTGGTTGGCAAACGAAAGATCGGTGGCTTGGCCCAGGTTCGACGACGTCAAGGTATCTTATTGGTTGCCGGCATTCTTATTCAGGCACCACAATGGAAACTCTTGGCCGACTGCCTTGGCAAGCCAGCAATGCACGCTCATTGCCTGTCTGAACTCACCACGAATTGCGCAGAGTTTTGTCCAGCCATGCCAGCAGACCAAATCGCGGCTCGATTGACTTCACTATTGAACCTGGAGATTCAAGCCGCCCTGACGGTCAAATCTGCATTGCTCCTGGCGGCATAAAGAGCAAGCCCTTGCGGGCGGCCTCAGCAAGGACCGGTCCTACCGCCAGAGTGAGCGGGCCGCCCCAATCGAGTTCGATCTGCAACTGACTATCCTGGTCGACCTCAAACTCACGTTCGCCATCAAAGGCAAGCGTCCCCTGTCCTGGCTGCAAAGACACGGGAACCGCAATGGGCATTTTGAGGACGTTGGCAATGCTGACGCAGGCCAAGCTGCCGGGCATCACGATCGCATTGAGCAGACGCCCTTCTCCAAAAGACACATGGCTGCCAAAAGGATCTTCTCGCGAAACCGGGGAACTCAAGGCCGCAATCGATGACAAACCCATGGCAGTGGGCTCAGCAAACGTCACAAACAGTTCAACCAGATCTTCTGCGCGCCAGACCGCCCGCGCGCCCGTACTTAGTTGGCGCGAAAAACAAACATCAACCAAGGCCAGTTCATCAACGCCGGGCCCGCTAACTCGCAAACGCTTGTTGCGTCGCAAGCCAAGTTCTGGCGAAACCTGACCCCGCAGAACCAATGCGCCAGCAATGCCAACCAACGTGGCATCCCATGACTCAGGAAATGCGTTGTTGGTTCCGGTCGATAGCGTGGCAAGTGGCACGTCGGCGCAAGCAGTGGCGACGGCCCGGTGGGTGCCGTCGCCACCCAAAACGGCGATCATCTGTACCCCATGTTGACGCATCAAGCTTGCCGCAGTCGCACTGTCCGCCTTACCATCTTCGGGCGCCATCTCCAGCAGTCTGACTTGGGGCATGGGGATGCCGCGGCTTGCGCGTGCGATATCGGCTGAATCCCTGACCCGCAGGCCTATGCCTGCGGAGTCGGGAATCATCCAGGCCTCATCAACACCCAAACTTCCCATGGCGGACAACAGACGCAAGACCACGTTCACTTTTTCCGAGGACGGGAATACCGAGACCCACCCCAGCAGGCGGCGCATGTCCCGCCCCGATGCCGGGTTGACGATGACGCCAACGGAGAGAGGCGACTTTGATGAATCGGTGCTGGCCGGGGCAATATTCATAAGGTTTTGTAAAAGTTGAACAGGTGGCGACAAAGCAAGAAGCACGAAGTTACATCCTTTATTGGCAGTTTGCTTGGCAGCCTTGCCGATAACCGGGACTTGACGCAGAATAGCTGAAACATCAAGCGTTGATAGAAGACGCGAACACAAAGAGACAAAGCATGATGCCCGCTTATAACCGGCAGATGACAACGGCGCAGAATTTTCATCTCAACGCATCGGTCGCCAGCGTCGAGGGCATTCTTGCCCGCTCGCGACAGCGTTCACTTGAAATTCACCGACTCGATCCGGAATGCGGTCAGGCGCGTGTGTTGACCGCCGGTGCTGTGCGTGAGCACAGGGACCCGTTGGAGTCCCTGCTGTCAGTGGCCCGCAGCGGCATGCAAGCTCTTTATCAGCAGATTCGAGACGTTGGCTATGTCGTCCTCCTCACCGACGCGCAAGGCGTAGCGGTTGAATTCATCACCAATCCAAGCATTGAACGCGAGGCGCGTCGCGCGGGCCTGACCCAGGGCGGTTGTTGGACAGAAGATCAGGAGGGGACTTGTGCTGTGGGCCTTGCCTTGATCGATCAGCTGCCCATGACGGTTCACCACTTGGAGCACTTTCGCACTACCAATCGCTCCCTGACTTGTAGCGCCAGTCCGATCTTCGCAGGGGACGGCAGCCTGATCGCCGTACTCGATGCTTCGGCACTGGAGTCACCCGATGACCGGCGTAGTCAACACCTGGTACTAAAAATGGTGGATACGACCTCCCGAATGATCGGCGACGCCTACTTTCTGCGGCAATACCAGAATCAGTTGGTGCTTCGAACCAGCGCTCGTCGTGACTTCCTTGAAATTACGACGGACGGTTTACTGGCGTTTGATGCGGGTGGCCATGTCATTGGTGTCAATCAGCAATTTCAGTATGACTACGGGCAGAGCAGGGATTCGCTCCTTGGCTTACATGTACAGGAGTTATTTGGCGTCAACTATGAGTCTCTCATCACAACCGTTGACAGAAATGATCCGGTCCAACTGCGCTTGATGAAGTCGGGCAGCCAGTGCTTTGCGTTGGCACGCGCGCCCAGGCGCCCATCGGTGGCCCATAGTGTCAGGACTAGAGGCGTGGTCCAACGCTCCCCGGAGTCCCGGTTGACGGCGCTGGCAGGCTTTGATGCAAAGATGCACATCAATGTTCAAAAGGCGTTGCGCGTGGTGGACAAGGGGGTGACGGTCTTGCTTCAGGGTGAGTCGGGAACCGGCAAGGAAGAGTTCGCCAAAGCCATGCACGAAGCAAGCCAACGTGCCGGCGCACCGTTTGTCGCGCTCAACTGCTCGGCAATTCCTGAGACCTTGATAGAGAGTGAACTGTTTGGCTACAGTGAAGGCGCATTCACCGGCGCCCGCGCCAAGGGGGCAAAGGGCAAGATTGTCCAGGCACATCACGGCACCCTGTTTCTTGATGAAATCGGCGATATGCCATTGGCACTTCAAAGCAGACTGCTTCGTGTATTGGCTGAGCGGGAAGTCGTTCCACTCGGCGCTGAGCGCGCCATAGGTGTTGACTTTCAGCTGATCTGTGCAACCCACCGCGACCTGCTTAAATTGGTGGAGACGGGTCAGTTTCGCCTTGATCTCTGCTACCGCTTAAACGGCCTGACCTTGACATTGCCTGCGTTGCGCGAGAGAACCGATTTAACGGCATTGATCGACATCATCCTGACCCAGGAGGCTGCAGCGTCGGCATCTTCTGCAGATTTGTCTGCAGATGCCAGAACCCTGTTACTCGGTTATTCCTGGCCTGGGAACATCAGACAACTCAAGAGTGCACTGCGTTCAGCACTGGCTTTATGTGACGACGGTCTAATTGAAGTGGAACACCTTCCAGAAGAAATCAGTGCGTCTGTTGTACCTGTTTTTCCTCCTCAGAAACTTTTTTCAACCGGCTGGTCGCCGACCCCTTCCGTTGCCAACGACACGCGACCCGTGGCAGAGGAGGTCGCCCTCTTGCAAGCCCTCAAGGAGCACAACTGGAACATCAGTGATGCCGCACGCAGTCTGAATCTGAATCGCTCAACTGTCTATCGACGGATGGCGACACACAAAATTATTCAGCCAAACAATCGCTAGGTAGGGTAACCGCGTTCGCGCCAGCCGTGTGTCAAGGAAGACGAAGCAGCGGATTGGATGGCCTCTTCAGCTTGTCTGACCACACCGCGAAGGTCCGCTCCACCCAGTAGCCGATGACGGCAATGGGCACTTATGAATAGCTATCCATAAGTGCCCTTATGCATAGCGTCCAGTTATGAATAGCATTTTGTGACTTTTGACTGGAAGCCTTGTGGACATTGGCTCTACAGCCGGTGTGTGACTGATTGGTAGACATAATTTGCGTGATCGATTGAAGTCGGCTCTCCACTACTGGAGAACTTCATGGACCTCATCGCATCGCCTCATCCCACGCACCAAGCGTGGCTCCTCCAAAGCGCTCTGGCACCGCACTTGGATGCGTTCAACGCGCATTTGAGCCGTGGCCGATACGCCGCCATTACCACCACAACCTACATTTCATGCTTGGCCCACTTTGCGTTGTGGATGAAGCATGATGATCTTGTCGTGCCATCGCTTGACGAGCGTGCGGTAGATCGTTTCCTGCACAACCATTTGCCAAGCTGCGAGTGCCCATCACCAGTTGAACGCGAGCACGGTGACCTACGTGCCGCCCTCGGGCACCTATTGACGGTGTTACGCGAACAAGGTGTGATTGCCAGTATCCCGGCCCCCACAGGCCACATCGCCGCAGAACTGCGCCGCTACGACGAACACATGTGTCACGCACGGGGCCTATGCACAGGAACGCGCGCTGGTTATCTGCGACTGGTTCAGCGCTTTCTGCGACACAAATTTGCCGAGCGTCCGGTTGTGTTCGCCGAACTGACACCGGCCGATGTCCGTCAGTTCATCGCCGCTCAAATGGAGTTGGTCGATACGATTCCCAATGCCTCGATGCTGTCCTCGGCACTGCGAGCCTACTTGCGTTACAGAACAATCTGCGGCGACGAGGTCCTCGGGCTACTTGGCGTCATATCTTCGCCCGCCAACTGGAGCCTGGCATCTTTGCCGCGAACCTTATCGCCGCTTGATGTGGATCGCTTGCTTGACTCATTTCATGCATCGCTGCCATCCCCAAAGCGGGGCTATGCCATCGTACGCTGCGCTCTGGATTTGGGATTGCGCGGCAGCGAAATCGCCAACCTTCAACTCGGTGATATCGACTGGCAAGTCGGCACCATCATGCTCAAACGCACAAAGTCACGACGCCAAGACGCTCTACCGCTACCGCCGGCCACTGGGAAGGCATTGGCGGATTATGTTCAATTCGAGCGGCCAAAGACCACCAACACGGCGGTGTTCGTTCGGACATTGGCCCCACGAGATCAACCCATCGGCGTGGATGCCATCCGTCGAGTGATTCATGATGCCTTTCAACGCATTGGACTTACACACGGGCGCACCCATGCACTGCGCCACACGCTGGCTTGCCAATTGGTCGAACATGGCAGTTCCATCAAAGAGGTGGCCGACGTATTGCGTCATCGCTCACTGAACACATCCCTCATTTACGCCAAGCTCGACACACCACGATTGGCCGGCGTTGCTTTGCCTTGGCCGGGGAGTGCGACATGAATACGAGCATAGATTTGCATGCAAGGGTTGACGAATACCTTGCGGAGCGCCGCCGGATGGGGTTTGGGTTGGTACACATGGGCTACGCCCTGCAAAGCTTCTCCAACTATGTCGCCAGCGCATGCCATCAAGGTCCGCTGACCATCGAGCTTATGGCTGCCTGGGCGCGCAATGACAAAGCCCAGCGTTTGACGCCAGGAACCTGGGCGCGTCGCCTGGGAATCTTGCGACCCTTCGTGCGCTGGCTTCGCCAGTTTGAACATGAAACAGCCGTACCAGATGAATCGATATTTGGATCAGTGCCGGGTAGGATGGCACCTCACATTTATCACGATGTCGAGATCGTTGAGTTGCTCGCCGCTGCGCGTGGGATGAATCCAAATGGCTGCGGACTTCGTCCAGCAACCTTCGAGACCTTGTTTGGGCTAATTGCGTCAGCCGGGCTGCGTGTATCTGAGGCCCTTACCCTGCTGGATAGAGATGTTGATTTGACGAGTGGCACTCTGACAGTTCGACAAACCAAGTTTGGCAAGACGCGTCTACTTCCTTTGCACCCCAGCACAGTGCTTGCCCTTGCCAATTACCGCAAACTGCGCTGTCAAGAGGTGAACACGACCGATGAGACGTCATTCTTTGTCGGAACTCGCGGCAAATTCCTTGGTCAACCGTTGGGTGATCGGCAGGTTCATCGCGTGTTCATGGAACTGCGCGATCAATTGGGCTGGATTGACCGTGGTCGCCATGGCGATCCACGCATTCATGATCTGCGCCATACCTTTGCGGTAAAGCGCGTGATGCTCTGGCATAAACAAGGAATTGATGTTGACCAGGAGATGCTGTCGCTGTCTACCTACTTGGGCCACGCGAAGATATCGTACACGTACTGGTACCTAACGGGTGTGCCTGAGTTGATGGCCTTGGCGGGGGCAAGGTTCGCACATTTCGCTCAGGCCCCGGAGGCTTGTGATGAATAATCCCAAACCAGCCGTCGCACCACCGAGTTTCCCAGCGCTCGTTCAGACGTTCTTTGCTGAACACTTGACGCAGCAAAGGGCCTTGAGTCCACGCACCGTGGCCGCATACCGGGACATGTTCGTGTTGTTCCTGGACTTTGCGACCACTCAAGGCGGGAAGTCGCCTGCGCAAATCAAACTGGCCGATCTCACGCCGGATTTGATCCTGGCCTTTCTTGACCATCTGGAGCAGGTGCGACACAACGTGGTTCGCAGTCGCAATGCCCGACTTGCTGCCTTGCGATCATTCCTGAAGTTTGCTGCGCACCGTGATGTCACGTCACTGCACGTTATTGAACGGGCCCTCGGGGTGCCCATGAAACGTTTTGAGCGGCCCATGCTTGGATTTATATCGCGCGAAGAAATGCTGGCCGTGATCGGCACACCGGGTAGTAGTTGGGTCAGTCAGCGTGACCATTT
>Ga0316222_1000917_pt1 | contig 40220 bp, 22 predicted proteins | sample TBH18011metaG_FD_206008 | JGI IMG/M metagenome (GOLD analysis project Ga0316222, IMG submission 206008) | Freshwater microbial communities from Trout Bog Lake, Wisconsin, USA - TBH18011 | ecosystem: Environmental > Aquatic > Freshwater > Lake > Hypolimnion/Profundal zone | place: USA: Wisconsin... | reverse complement strand
CCGCTCGGCTCCATCGCCACTCCTGAAATGCGAAAGTTATCGTGTTACAGGATACTAGGCTCATCTGGTATGGGGCTGGGCCGTTGGCCCGGAAATGCGCCAAGCGATGCCAGGTTCATGCCCAACAATCACCCTCGCGCTTTGGCGAGGTTAGCTCCTCAGGATGACAGCAAACAGGGCGCCGTCCTCGCTCGCGCGCCTGGTCTGCAAAGTTGTGGGTATAATGGAAAGAGCCCTGTGCCGCCTTCGGCTGCCGGACCGTCTCTCTTCCACCGCAAAGCATGCTTGCCACGATCAGACAGGCCATTCTTTTTCTGGGTGCGTGACGGAGTGCAACTCTGTCACGAGCAATAGCGAAGGAATGATGCGCGGGAGCAGGAAAGCAACCCTGGTACCGGCGCGCCAACTCAAGGCGGCACAGGACTGCCGCACTCCAAGACGCTGGCGCGTTCCTCAAAACTCCCAACGCAATTTCGGCGCGTGCTCCCCTCCGCTGACGGCGAAAACTCGCGCTAAACAGATACCCTGTTTCATGAAAAACACCACCTTCCCGCCTCCTAAGCCGGAAGCGGCGCACACGAGTGTCTCTCAACCAAGTGAGTGCCAATCGCGACCTCGCGCACGCTGGCAAAAGGCCGATCGATTCGCTCTTTCAGCAGATCGACGGCAGCTCGACCGATCTCCTCCTCTGAGAGCGAAACGCTCGACAACGTGGGGGTTGAGAATTCGCACGAGGGGTTATTCATCATGCCGATCAAACTCAGATCCCGTGGGAGTTCGAGTCCATACGATCCGGCGATGCGGATGAGCGTCAACGCAAAGACATCGGTCGCGCAAACGACGGCAGTGGGACGTCGATCTCCCAAGGCCAGAAAGTTCTTCAGCGCCTTGTGAGCGACGTCGGCGAGTTCCTCGCCCCTAGCGGCGTCGCGCGTGGGGCCCTGGACGTATCCTTGCCGCACCGGCAACCCCAGAAGCGGCGCGTACTTGAGGAATGCGTCCAACCGCTCTTCGTGGTGCAGGGAGATGCGCGCCTCGTCCTCATAGAAAAAGCCGACCTTGGAATGCCCCAGCTCCAGCAGGCGGCGTAGAGATTGAAAAACCGCGCCCCGATTATCGCACATCACCGAGGGCAGAGGATGCTCAAGGCTCCGGTGCATCAGCAAGACGACGGGAATCAGATTGCTGATCTTTTCAATCCATGCAGCGGGGGTTTCGTGGTTTGCCTTTAAAATAATCCCGCTTACCAGGTTCTCGACAATCATCGGCGGGATGGCATCCTTGACGATCTCGCCATGACAGGCGGAAAAGACCAAATGTCCGCCACGTTCCGTCACCGTTTGGTTGATCCCGGAAAGGAAATGCTGCTGGAAGGGTTCCGCGGCGCTGGGGAGGTCCGAGTCGACAATGTAGCCGATGCTGCCGAAATCCCGGGGACGCTTTGAACTTCGCTTTTCAGAGCTGCGAGCACCGTACCCCATGGCCTTGGCCGTCCGCATGACCCGCTCGGCAAGCTCCGCAGCAACATCCGGCTTTCCGCTGAGGACGCGGCTCACTGTCCCGATGGAAACCTGAGCCTGGGCAGCAATGTCTTGCAACCTGGGCTTCCCGGGGGCTGGGCTGATTGCAGATGAGAGAGAGGCTGACGACATTTCGATTTCATGAAAATACTCCAAAAAAGACCAAACAGTCAAGGCGCCTCTCAAAAGATTTCATATCTCTCTTCCAAACAACGAACATGTTTTCGACGATTGTTTGGCTCTCACGGAGCCACGGAAAACACAGAGGATGAACTGCCGAAATTCTCATCTCTGTGTCTTCGTGCCTCCGTGAGAGATTTTCCTTCCGAGTTCGGAGAAGAAGGACTCGCGCCAAGGACGCGAAGAACGCCAAGAAATTCCAAACAACGAACATGTTTTCGACGATTGTTTGGCTCTCACGGAGCCACGGAGAACACAGAGGATGAACTGCCGAAATTCTCATCTCTGTGTCTTCGTGCCTCCGTGAGAGATTTTCCTTCCGAGTTCGGAGAAGAAGGACTCGCGCCAATGACGCGAAGAACGCCAAGAAATTCCAAACAACGAACATGTTTTCGACGATTGTTTGGCTCTCACGGAGCCACGGAGAACACAGAGGATGAACTGCCGAAATTCTCATCTCTGTGTCTTCGTGCCTCCGTGAGAGATTTTCCTTCCGAGTTCCGAGAAGAAGGACTCGCGCCAAGGACGCGAAGAACGCCAAGAAAAGAGGGCAGTTGCCGAAAACCGATTCTCTCTCTGCCTTTTTCTTCCTTGGCGTGCCTGGCGTTCTTGGCGCGACACTTTGGTTGCGGCCCTGCTGGGTAAGGTTCATTGGCAACCTTCACGAATTGCTTCCGAGGTGACCGTTTTGAATCAACGCGGAAATCAAAAGCGATGCTGGCAGCGCGAAAGTCATCAACAATTCTTTCGAAATACTTTGCGTTTTCATGCCATTCATGAAATTCTCATCGGAAATCACCATGATCTATTTTTTAGCTGACGACCATTATGGCGCGCGTCCGGGAGCGGTCCTTCATGAAGCTCTCTGCGAGCGCTATCGGATCGCGTTCTTTGAAAACGATTTTTCGTGCCTGGCGACTCCCGAGTTCCCAACCGATTGCGAGTTGCTGGTCCTGAACGTGATCGGGGACACCTGTGGCATGAAACCCGCAGGAGAAGACGTGGAATGCGGCGTGCGGGCCTATCTTGAGCAAGGCAAGCCCCTCCTGCTGCTTCACGGGGCGAGCGCCGCCTTTTGGCACTGGGAATGGTGGCGCCGCATCGTTGGTTATCGGTGGGTTCGCGGCAATGACCCGGATGGGGTGCTCGCATCCTGTCATCCCACCAGGCCCTACCGCGTGAATGTTGCCAAGAGCCGGCATTTCCTTTGCCGGGAACTCCAAGCCATGAATTTGCCCGAGGACGAGATTTACATCGAGCTGGAGCAAACCAGTCCGGCTATGGTTTTATTGGAAACAACGATCGATGAGGGCACCTTCCCGCAGTGTTGGGAAAGCACGACACCGTGGGGTGGCCGGATCATCGGTCTACTCCCGGGCCACCGGAGCGAAGTGGTGAGAGATCAAATAATGGTGTCGAATGTCGCCGCGTTGATCGATTCGTTGTTGTCTTGCAAAGCAGGGCAGCTTCGATAGCCTGGGAACAGCCCGATAGGCCAAGCCTGTTTTTTAAATTCCACTCAGAAGCGATTCCAAAAACATGAAAACAACTACACATCGAATTGTCCTTTCTCTCCTGCTCTCCTTTATTTCCGTTCCTTGTCTCCACGCTCAAAGCGCCTCGCGAACTCGCGAGCTCTTTGATTTCGAGTGGAGATTTTTCCGGGGCGAAGCCCAGAGCGCGGAGCAGGCGGCGTTCAAGGATGCCGACTGGCGCACGGTGAACCTGCCGCACGACTGGAGCATCGAGCGGGTGCCGGGCACTGCCGAATTATTCGACAAAAATTTAGCCCAAGGCAGCGGATGTCTTCCCGGCGGGGTTGGCTGGTATCGAAAGACCTTCACGCTCCCGGCGGGAGAACAAGGGAAACGCGTTTTTGTGGAGTTTGAAGGGGTTTACAAGGGAAGCGAGGTCTGGCTGAACGGCGAAAAGCTGGGCGATCATCCCTACGGCTACACCTCGTTCGAATACGAACTGACGGATCGCCTGAAATGGGGCGGCCCGAACGTGCTCGCGGTGCGTTGCAACGTCGAGCAACCCTGTTCGCGCTGGTTTAGCGGCGCGGGCATCTATCGGCACGTCTGGCTCACAGTCACCGATCCCGTCCATGTCGCGCACTGGGGCGCCTATGTCACCACGCCGGAAATCACCGCGGCTTCCGCAACGGTGCGCATCCGCACGCAAATCCAGAACCAGGGAGGCATGGCGGTCGAGGTCACCCTGCGGACCACCTTGCTCGACCCCGCGGAAAACAGCGCCGCCACCAGCGGCACCTCGCAAAAGATCGATGCAAACGGGCAGACGGAGGCCGATCAGACCGTGACCGTCAAAGCGCCCATGCTCTGGTCGCTGGAAAAACCGCAGCTTTACACCGCCAGGACGGAGGTGCTCGTGAATGGCAAACTCGCGGACAGCTATCTAACCTCCTTTGGCATTCGCACCGCTGTATTCACGATGCAGGACGGCTTTTTGCTCAACGGAAAACGCGTCCAGATCAAGGGCGTCTGCAACCACCATGACCAGGGCTGCCTTGGGGCTGCCGCCTACGATCGCGCCATCGAACGGCAGCTTGAGATATTGAAGACAATGGGCTGCAACGCCATCCGCACCAGTCACAACCCGCCCGCGCCCAAACTGCTCGAACTTTGCGACCGCATGGGCTTTGTGGTCATGGACGAAGCGTTCGACGATTGGAAATTGAGCAAGACGAAATACGGCTATGGACGGCTGTTCGACCAATGGAGCGAGCCCGATCTGGTGAGCATGCTCCATCGCGACCGGAACCACCCGAGCGTGATCCTGTGGAGCATCGGCAACGAAATTCCGGAGCAGGGCGCCAAGAACGGCGGCGAAATGGCGAAGCGGCTCGCGGACATCTGCCACCGCGAAGATCCCGTGCGCGCTGTCACCTCCGCATGCAGCAACCCCAACGGGGCGAACAAGACCGGTTTCGCCGCCGCGCTCGACGTCTTCGGTCTCAATTACGGCCTCCCGACCTACAAAAGCTACCACGGCAAATACAAACTGATCGCCTCGGAAACCGCCTCGGACGTCAGTTCCCGCGGCGAATATAATCTCTGCGAGAAAAACGGAGCGCTCGTGATAGAGTCGAAGCTCAACAACCAGGTCACCTCCTACGACACGTTTCATCCGGGCTGGGCAAACATAGCCGAGGAGCAGCTCATGGCCCTTGATGATGCGCCCTGGGTTGCGGGCGAGTTCGTCTGGACCGGTTTTGACTACATCGGTGAGCCGACCCCGTTCCCGTTGCCGGCGGTGAGTTCGTATTTCGGTATCGTCGATTTGTGCGGTTTTCCCAAGGACCGCTATTACCTTTACCAGAGCCGCTGGTCGGAGCAGCCGATGGTGCATATTCTCCCGCACTGGAACTGGCAGCAGTTCGCGGGCAAAAGCATCCCGGTCTGGTGCTACTCGAATGCCGATAGCGTCGAGCTTTTCCTCAACGGGAAATCCCTCGGCGAAAAGCGCACGGCAGACAAGACGTTGCAGACATTCGTTATTGATGGAATCAAGCAAAAAGACGGAACCATCAAGCCGATCACGCAGAAGACCGGCTGGTATCATTTGGCTTGGGAAGTCCCGTGGGAACCCGGCACCCTCAAAGCCGTGGCGAAGCGCGGCGGAATAGCCATCGCTACCGATGAAGTGACAACCGCGGGCCAACCCGCGAAACTCGCGGTGAGCGTGGATCGCAAGAAGATCAATACGAGCGGACAAGACCTCGCCTATGTCACTGTAACCGTGCTGGATGCGAACGGACGCATCTGCCCCAATGCAAACAATCTGGTGAAGTTCGAATTGAGCGGACCGGGCAAGATTGCGGGCGTGGGCAATGGCGATGCAACCTGCCACGAGGATTTCCAAGCGAGCCAGCGAAGCACCTGCCACGGCCTCTGCCTTGCGGTGGTGCAATCCCTGCTCAACAAACCCGGCACGCTGCACTTGAAAGCCAACGCCGAGGGATTGACCAGCGCTGAGGCAGAGATCGAAGTTGCGGGCGGGGAATAGCGACCTGTTTTATAACAGCCCCAAAATGGTGATCTATTGAGAACTGCGGAATATGGTGACGCTTTATGCAAAACTCCTCGTTACTGAGCTTTGCTCCGTAACGGACTCAGGGGCGAAGCTTGGTTTCGCAACCGTTGGCCGGATTGGTGCGCGTATGAACGCATCCACGCTCGGGAAGCAAAGCTTCCAAGATGGGTGCGTGACGGAGTGCAACTCCGTCACGAGGCCTGTCAACAATAGAGTTCTCTGACCATGCGCTCCCCCCATCGCGGCCTTACTCTCCGCGTGCTGCCCGCCGTGGCGATGATCCTGGCCTTGGCTCCGGGCATCGCTTCCGCGTCCGATGTGGTCAACCAGCCCAAGCCATCGCCCGCGGCCACGTCCGTTCCCGTCCCCGTCTCGCTTGAACTAAAATCTCCGGATGGGAAACTGGTCGTCGATTTCGCCCTCAAACCGATCGGCTCCACGCAGGGTTGCCCAGTGTACAGCATCAGCTACGGAGGAAAGCCTGTGATTGCCGAATCCCGGCTTGGGCTTCAGCTTCGGGATGTGGCGCTGGCCGCAAATTTCAATCTTCTCAGACAGAAAACAAACAGCGAGGACACCACCTGGAAGCCCGTGCTCGGAGAGCGGGAAAGCATCCGCGACCACTATAATGAGCTCACGGTGGCTCTCCAGGTCCATGCCTCCATGTGGATGGCACGCCGGGTGAACATCACCTTCCGCGCTTACAACGAGGGCGTCGCCTTCCGCTACAGCCTGCCGGACGAAAACAATGCTCCGGTGGTCGACATCGTGAAAGAGGCGACCCAGTTTGCCTTCGCGGGCGACTGTTTCGCCTGGGCGGTCACTTCCGCCCAAGGAGATTATACCAGGAGCAAGACACCCCTGAGCAAGATCCCGCCGGGCACGGAGCGTCCGCTGACGGTTGAGATCAACGAGCACCTCTACGCTTCCATCACCGAAGCGGCTATCGCTGACTACGCCCGCACAAAATTCCGGATTGCCCCCGGAGCGACCAACACGCTGGAGGCGTTCCTCGATGCCCAACGCAACCGCGACGGCATCGCCGTGGAGGGCGAGGTCCTGGGGCGCGTTCCCTTCAACACTCCATGGCGGGTAGTCCTGGTGGCGGAGTCTCCAGGCAAGCTGCTTGAGCAGAACTACCTGATCCAGAACCTGAACGAGCCGTGCGCGCTCGCCGACACCTCCTGGATCAAACCGGGGAACGTCCTGCGGGTCGGGCCATTCACGACCGAGGGAGGGAAGGCGTGTGTCGATTTCGCAGTCAAACACAAGCTGAGCTATCTGCTCTATGATGCGGGATGGTATGGTCCTGAGGTAGATACCCGCTCCGATGCGCGGGATGTGGACCCAGCCCTCAAGGGGCGCCTGAACCTCCATGAGGTCATCGCCTACGCGAACACCAAGAACATCGGCATCATCCTCTACGTGAACCATCTCGCCATGGAACGGCAACTCGATGATATCCTGCCCATCTACGAAAAGTGGGGCGTGAAGGGGGTTAAGTACGGCTTTGTCAACGTCGGCAGCCAGTATTGGCAGGCTTGGAATCACGAGGCGATCCGCAAGGCGGCGGCGCACCATCTGATGGTGGACATCCATGACGAGTTCCGCAATGCGGGCTACGAGCGCACCTATCCCAACCTCATGGAGGTGGAGGGCATCGGAGGGGATGAGACCATGCCGACGGCTGTCCATAACGCGATACTCCCCTTTACCCGGTTCCTGACCGGCGCGGCCGACCACACCTATTGCTGGAACGCCAAAAAGATGAAGAATACCAAGGCGCATCAACTGGCGATCACCACCATCTTCTACAACCCCTGGGCCTGCCTCTACTGGTATGCCGGCCCAACAAGCGTGCCCGACGAGCCCGCCCTGGACTACTGGGATAACCTCCCTACCACTTGGGATGAGACCCACGTGCCACAGGGGGAGATCGGGAAGCGGGTGGTGGTTGCGCGGCGCAAGGGAGAGACTTGGTTTGTGGGAGCCATCGCGCCCGAGAATGGGAAGTTCCCGGTCCCGCTCGACTTCCTGCCCGAGGGGAAGCAGTTCACGGCGAAGCTCTTTGAGGACGCACCGGAGAACCCGGGTGTTGAAGGGGTGCACGGTGTCAGAATCACGGAGCGGCCCGTGGACAGCCACACCGTCATCCCTGCTGACATCCCCGCCAACGGAGGTCTGGCGGTGCGCATCATGCCTATGCTCTGCCCATGACTTATCTATGAAACTCCTGCGGCCTCAAAAATTACTTCTCGCCGCTCTCTCCCTCGTCTTTGTTCTAATGGGAAATGCGGCGAAGGCCGACCCTGCTCCTGTTGAACCCATTGATTGGGCCGCTTTTCTGCAACGGAACGATCTGACGTGGACGCAGCCCCCGAAGAAGTGGACAGAGTCGCTCTTTCTGGGAAATGGCGAGATAGGGGCCATGATCTTCCACGAACCGAAAAATCCCGAATGGGTGCGCGTGGAATTGAGCCGGAGCGACCTCTATAATCGCAACTCCGGGAGTCCATGTTTCCGCTGTCCCACAGGGCATCTCTATTTGAAACCGGCGGGGAAGATTCAAAACGTCAGCTACCGTTTGGATCTCTTCCATGCGGAAGCCACGGGGACCATTACGACGCAGACCGGCACCATTTCTTTCCGCTCATTCGTGCAGGCCACGGAGCCGTTGTTACGTTTTGAAATGACCACCAGCAAGGGCGAGTCGTCTGCCACTTGTGAATATGAAGCCGAGCGGGCGGTGAATACCCGTCCTGTGCGCAAGAAGGAGGCGCTGAAACCCGGCGACCTCCAACCGGAGCCTGTGCTGACCAGGGAAGGCGATACGCTGCTTTCCTGGCAGCCTTTCGATGGCGGCGGAGGCGCAGCCACTGCCGTGCGCCGGTCCGTTTCGGGAGCAACCACCCGCCTCGCTATTTCGCTTGCAGTGGGATGGAAAGACGCATCGTCCAAGGCAGATGCCCTGGCCAATGTTGCGCGGGCAAACGCCGGGGATTACCCCTCCGCGCTCGCTTCCCACGCGAAGTGGTGGAAGGATTTCTATTCAGCCAGCTTCCTTTCCCTTCCCGATTCACGGATGGAATCGTTTTACTGGATTCAACTCTACAAGATGGCATCTGCCACGCGAGCCAGCGCCCCGGCGATCGATCTCATGGGACCGTGGTTTGCCCCGAGCATCTGGTTGAAGTACTGGACAAACCTGAATATTGAACTGACCTACTGGCCGCAGTTGACCGCCAATCACCTGGAGCTTGGCGAGTCCCTTGTCCGCATGGTGAACCAACATCAGGACAGCCTCATCAAGAACGCCCCCGCCGAATGGCAGAGCGACAGCGCGGCGATCAACGGCCCCGCGGGACCGGACCTGTACTCGCCCTTCAAAATAGGCCGGCTTCGAGAAATTGGCGATCTGCCGTTCATCTTGCAGACCCTTTACTGGCAATACCGGTATTCCATGGATGACAAGATGCTCCGGGAAACGCTTTATCCCCTGCTGAGCCGGTCGATCAATTTCTATCGGCACATTCTGGTGAAGGAGCAAGACGGGAAATACCATTTCCCGGTCGGATTCAGCCCCGAATATGAAAAGGACGCGGCAGACCGCTGCTTTGACCTCTCCCTCTGCCGTTGGGGAGCCCAGACGCTGATCCGTTCGGCCAGCCGACTTAAGATTGACGATCCGCTCATTCCTGTGTGGCGCGATCTTCTCGCAAGTCTCACCCCGTATCCCATCGACGAAAAGACCGGCTACCTGATCGGCAAGGACGTCCCGCTGGAACATAGCCACCGCCACTACTCGCACCTCTTCATGATATTCCCGCTGGCCATTTGTGACATGAAAGGTGCGGACCGGGAACTAGTGGAGAAATCGATCCGGCATTATCTCTCCATGAGCGACAAGCACGCCGGCTACACTTATGCCGGGGCGGCAGCCATGGCTGCCTACCTTAACGATGGCGATCAGGCGCTGGCTCGGCTAAACACACTGCTGGACAGATATGTAAAGCCCAACACGATGTATGAGGAGGCTGGCGGCTGTCCCGTCATTGAAACGCCGCTTTCCGCAGATCGCAGCATTCACGAAATGACCCTGCAAAGCTGGGGCGACACCATCCGTGTTTTCCCTGCAATTCCCGCCGCCTGGCAGGACGTTGCGTTCCGTGACTTCCGAACCGAAGGCGCGTTTCTGGTAACGGCCAGGCGAAAGGGTGGAAAAACGGTGTACGTGCGAATCCAAAGCCTTGCCGGAGAACCGTGCAAGCTGCAAACAGGGATGTCGTCTTACGAATTAAAGGGCAGTCGCCCGATGGCTCCCCACCCGGCGTCGGAACCCGGCGTCCTTTGGCTGCCGCTTGAGAAGGGAGATTGGGCAGAGTTTTACGCCAAGGGCGAATCGGATTTTACCATCGCCCCCGTACAGACCAACGGCCCCGCAAACCCGTGGGGAACGGTCAAAAAATAGTTTCGCCTGACTTCGCACCAGGAATCCCTTCATCTGATGAAAAAAGGCCCTCCTGTTATGCTCTCCGGAGCGCCGTGCATCATCAAGAACCCGCTCAGCAAGGCCAGTGCATGCCTGCTCGCGTGTGCCGTGCTTTTTCCTCCGCACGCGGCGCAGGGCGAACCCACGAAAAGCGAGTCGACCGCTCCTCAACCCGTATCCTATCGGGATGTCTTAAAAACCTTGCCTGAGCAATTGAGTGGCGATCCCGCCCGCAAGCAGCAGATGGAAATGATACTAAAGGAGGCCCAAAGAATCCGGAACCTGCCGTTGCTCGAGCGGGCGACCTCGCTGGAGGAACTGCGGAATCCGGGCTCCAAGAGGATCGCCCCATTGGACAAATCGGCGAACGAGGTGGAAAAAATCGACGCGAAGAAAGCTCATATCTTTGCCGTCGGACAATCGGACGTCAATCTCACCCAAATGATCGGGGCGGAGCTGCCGCTACTGGCTGCGGCGTATGCAATCACCGGGGAGCGTTCCTTTGTGGACCGCATCGCCGCTCAATTACGCGAAACCGCGAAATGGGACCCCTTGCAGCGTCCCGGGTGGACGCTTTTTAATGGAAAGGGGAATCTTCCGCCCGATGGGAATGACGGCGTTTGGCTCGCCACTGGGGAGGGTCTGGCGGCCATCTGGCAAACGCTCGATATTCTTCCGGAGGGTGCGCTTCCCGCGGATGTCATGGCCGCAATCCGGGAACAGTTGAAGCGCGAGTCCAGGCGAGTCACGCGCGATTGGCAGCACAAAATAATGTGGTTTGTCAAAGAGAACGATGCCGCCACCAATCAATGGATCACACCCGCCGTCGGGCAGGCGGTTGCCTGTGCAATGTTGGGAAAAGACGCCGATCCGGTCGATTATGAGCTTGCGGTGTCTAATCTCCTTCGCAGTGTGAATTCTCTCGGCTCGGACGGCTCCACCTCCGAAGGCCCCGGGTATGGCACGGACCGGACGGCTCCGATGCTTTTCATTGCGGCGCAAGCTCTGGCCAAGGCCGGAGATCATCGCCTGACATCCCATCCTTTTTTCAAAAAATTCCCTGTCTGGATGGCGATGCAGTTTCAGCCAGGGCAGTGGATGGTGAATGATTTTGATAATTTCGGAGGCGCCCGAGGACTCTATTACCAGAAGGCAGCGGACTTTGCGCGCATGGTTGTACTCTCGCAAGACCCCTGTTTGGGGTGGACCTTTCGCAATGTCATCAAGGTTCTTCCGTATGATTTCCACGGGCTCTTGAGCCTGGTGATTCGCGATAGCGCATTGCGACAGCCTCCGCTATGGGGCGCTTTTGCGCAGTCGCATTCCGCGATTTGGAGGAGCAGTTGGGCGGAAGCCAGTTCGGGAGTGTGGGTTCGGGGCGGATACGAGCACGATGGGCACGATCACAACGACCGGGGGCACGTCAATTTCATCGTGGACGGCAACGCTGTTTTGATCGAAGCCGGGACTCCCGGTTACGGAGACCCCCTCAAACATGAGCACTTCGACTCGATCATGGGACACAATGTATTGCAGGTTGGCGACGATCTTTATCCAAAAAAAGCACCCGCGCCGATCACGGTGAACCGGATGGACGAGACTGGCGGAGAAGTGACGGTGCAGGCTGGCGCGGGCTACCCGACAGTGAAAAGCTGGCAGCGGCACGTCACATGGACGGCGAGGAAGATGGAAATTACCGATGAAGTCACCCTCACGTCACCCGGCAAAGTGTTGTTCCGGTGGCACCTTGGATCTGAGCAAACACTCAAAATCGCAGCTTCGGGCGAGATGGCTGCTGCTGCGACGCTTCCCTGTGGTCGCATTGTTTTCACCAATCCGCCCTCGAAAACGGCAAAAACAAGCGACTGGGCGCCGCCGGCCAAGGACGTGATGGAAACGCCCGGCGCAACCCTTCAGGTTCGGGCGGATCAAGCCATCGAATGCACGGCGGAGAAGGATATGGATCATGCCTTCCGTTTCCGAGTTCCCCACCACCTCCATACGACTCTGGTTGTGCGTTCGGCCAAGCCGGTTGCGTCCATTACGCTCAAAACGACAGTGGACGCTCCGCCTCCCGTCGCTCCCGCAAATCCCTAACCATCGCCTCTCCCCCGACATGGAATCAAACACTCCCCACCCGGGATCGGGCCAGGCAGTGATCGAAGCACCAAAGGGCACGCTTTGGAGTGTTGGCACCCTTACCTATACAACGACCGGGTTGGTCATCCTTTTTTGCTGGTTGCTTTGGGGAGACTTTGCATTCGCGCTGCAAGACCGCTCAGTGAGCTCGGTCATCCAGCTTCTATTCAAGAAATTCCAGGCTTCGGATACACTGATGGGGTTGCTCATGGGCTCGCTGCCGCCGGCATTGGCGATGATCCTTAGCCCGATTATCGGTTACAAATCCGACAGGCACCGCGGACGCTGGGGACGCCGCATTCCGTTTCTTCTGATACCCACCCCCATTATCGCCCTTTCCATGGTCGCGCTGGCTTTGAGCCCGACGCTGGGCACGTTCCTGCATCGCCATCTTGGTCCCTATTCCCCCGGGCTAAACCCCACCATCCTCATTCTGCTCGGGCTGTTTTGGACGCTGTTCTCATCCGCTTGCATCACAGCCAACTCCGTCTTCGGCGGGCTGGTCAACGATGTCGTTCCCCAGCCTTTGCTGGGACGTTTTTACGCCATGTTTCGCGCGTTGAGCCTGATTGCGGGCATGATTTTCAACTATTGGATACTCGCAAAAGCCGAAGCTCACTACGTGCCGATCTTTTTGGCAATTGCCGCAGTTTATGGCGTGGGCTTTACGATCATGTGCTTGAAAGTAAAAGAAGGAGAGTATCCTCCGCCACCTCAGCCAGAATGGATTCCCGGCGCCGCCGGCGGATTCTTGCCTGCCGTCCAAACTTATTTTAAGGAGTGTTTCGGCAAGTCCTATTACCTTTGGTTCTTCGCCATGATGGCCACGGCGGCATTGGCCTACGGTCCGGTGAACGTATTTTGCCTGTTCTATGCGAAGAGCATCAACGTGAGCGTGGATTTCTACGGGAAATGCCTGGCCCTCACGTATGTAATATCACTGGTATTGGCCTATCCCCTTGGAGCTTTGGCCGATCGCTTTCATCCGATGCGGGTGAGCCTGGCAACCCTGGGCCTTTACGCTATCACCGCTCTATGGGGCGGGCTGTACGCCCGGGATGCGGTGACGTTTGGCATCGCCTTCACCGCCCACGGGGTGCTTGCAGGTGCCTACTTTACCGCCTCAGCGTCCATGGGTCAAAAGTTGCTGCCTCGTTCGAGATTCGCCGAACTCATGTCAGCCAGCGGAATTGTCGCCTCGCTGTGTTACATCAGCGTTGCTTTTTTATCAGGAATCATTCTTGATCATACAGGCCACGTTTACCGGTACACGTTTTATGCCGGCGCCGGTATTGCGGCAGTTGCCGTGATGTTGAACCTGATTATGCACAGAAAGTTCATCGCGCTCGGAGGATCAAAGAACTACGTCGCGCCCGAGTAAACAGACTCTTTAATAGATTCTTTTGAAAACCACGATGAACAGTAGTGTCAGATGCCGGGCCGGGGTTCTACTGGTTCGCCAAACAAGCCGCGATGAACGCCTTGAAGAGCGGGTGCGGGTGGTTGGGCTTGCTCTGAAATTCCGGATGGAACTGGCAGGCGAGAAACCACGGGTGCTCCTTTAGTTCGATGATCTCCACCAACGTTCCGTCAGGCGAAGTGGCGCTGATCACAAATCCGTGGGCCTCCATCCGCTCGCGGTACGCCATGTTGAACTCGTAGCGGTGGCGGTGCCGCTCGTGGATCTCCGATTTCCCGTAAATCTTGTGCGTAAGCGTGCCTTCGATCACTTTGGCCGGATAAGTGCCCAGTCGCATGGAGGCGCCTTTGTTGGTGACCTCCTTCTGGTCTTCCATCAGCGCGATGACCGGGTGCGGGGACGCTGCGTCGAACTCGATGCTGTCGGCGCCCTTTAATCCGCACACGTTGCGCGCGAACTCGATGGTCGCCACCTGCATTCCGAGACAAAGCCCGAAGTAAGGCACAGCGTGTTCGCGCGCAAACCCCGCGGCGAAGATCTTTCCCTCCACCCCGCGATCCCCGAAGCCGCCCGGAACCAGGATTCCGGCGACATCGTTCAGATCGGACTCTTTAACGGTCTCGGCGTCGATCCGGACCAGGTCGATGCCGCAGTCGTTAGCGGCCGCGGCATGGGTGAGCGACTCGTAAATGGATTTGTAGGCGTCTTGCAGCTCGATGTATTTGCCGACCACGGCGATCTTGACCCGCTTCTTGGGGCTGATGATGCGCTGGACGAATTTCTTCCAGCTTTGCATGTCTGCGACCGGGGCTGCGTGTTCGCGAAGCCCGAGCGCTTCGATAACCGTCTCGTCGAGCTTCTCCTTCTGGAGCATCAACGGCATTTCGTAAATGGTGTGATCGACGTCGCGCGCTTCCACCACGGCGTTCAGCGGGACGTTGCAGAACATCGAGAGCTTGTGGCGGACATCCCCTTCCAACTCCCGTTCGCACCGGCAGACCAGCACCTGGGGGTGCAACCCGATCTCGCGCAGCTTGGCGATGCTCTGCTGGCTGGGTTTGGTCTTCAGTTCGCCCGCCGCCTTGATGTACGGCACCAGCGTCACGTGCATGATGAGGGCGTTGTGCTGGCCGACCTCCAGGATGAACTGCCGGATCGCCTCCAGGAACGGCAATCCTTCGATATCGCCCGTCGTACCGCCGATTTCGGTGATGATGATGTCGCACGGTTGCTCTTGGACAAGCTGGCGCAGCCGGCCTTGGATTTCGTCGGTGACGTGCGGAATCACCTGGACCGTCTTTCCGAGGTAGTCCCCTCGCCTCTCCTTGTCCAGGACGCTCTGGTAGACCTGGCCGCTGGTGAGGTTGTTGGTGCGCGAAAGCACGCAGTTGGTGAAGCGCTCGTAATGGCCGAGATCCAGATCGGTCTCGGCCCCGTCGTTGAGGACATAGACCTCGCCGTGCTGAAACGGGCTCATCGTGCCCGGATCGACATTGAGGTACGGATCGAACTTTTGGAGCACGACCCTGAGGCCGCGATGCTCCAACAACGTCCCGAGAGAGGCCGCCGCGAGGCCTTTTCCCAGGGAACTGACTACGCCGCCGGTGACAAAGATGTATTTCATGGAAAAAACGTCCTGGGGCAGGACCGGTTAGTATAATCAGGAAACCCCTCCCAGTGGCAACCGAATGTTCGGAAAAATTGCGGGGCTGGCGGCCCGGCCCAAGGATCTTCGTGGGATTTGGAAGGCGCTTTCAGCTAACCCGTTGCGCCTCAAAGAACTAGCGCGTTGCCCGGGCTGATTTGGGGTCGCTTATTCGGCGCTGAACTTCCGTCCGTTCACTTCGCAGTCCGCACCTTCCCGCAGCGCTTCTCGGCAATAGCCGCCGGCGTCTCCCTCGGCTGGTCCTCCGGGTATTTCTTGGTCGTCGGCCAGATCAACCGCCACGGCTGGCGCTTGATTGTGTCGGTAAACTCCTCGGCGTTGTGCAGCGTGCTCTTCACCCCGGGATCGATTCCCTTCACCGTGCTGCGCAATCCGACCACCGTGCTGTTCAAGTTGCGGCTGGCTTTCCGGAAATTACGCAATGCTTCGGGGATATCTTTGTTCTCGGCCAGCTCGGCGGTGAATTGGCTCGCATTGCGCAGCGCTTGCGAAAGCGGACTCTCGTCACCGGTCAGGTCCTGCAAATTTTGCAGCGTCTGGTGCAACACTCCGCTGCTTCCCGACATCTCAACGAGATTCACGCTGACGGTCTTGAAGTTCCCGATCGTCACCGCCAGGTCCCCGTCGCGCTCCAACAACTTCGACAGCCGTTCGGAAGTCTTCCGCAGTTCTTCGAGCGTGCGACACGCCGTCTTGGAAACCGGCTCCAACTGCTCGATCACCTTTGGCGTCGCTTCGTTGAGACCCGGCTGGCGTTCGCCGATGAATCTTGTTTCCGAGCTCGCCGAGCCTGCCGACTCCGCCCCCCCGGAGAAATTGATCACTTCTTCGCCAAGCAGCCCATACTGCAGCATCACCGCCCGGCTGTCGCGAAACAGGCGGGCGTGCGAGTTGATCTCCACTTCGACGATCGCCTCCAGATTCGGCCGCGGGCGTTCGGCCTCCGGCACCGGCGAACGCAGGCGCACCACTTCTCCCACGCGCCGCCCTGCGATCATCACCGGTGCGCCGGTCTGAATCCCGCCGGCGTCGTCGAAATAGATGCTGTAAGTCTTCACCCCGTGCAGCATCCCGGGCGCGGCGAGATACACCAGCAGCGCCCCGAGCGCCGCGAGGCTGAGCACCGCCAGCAGGCCGGTCCTGATTTCTTCGCGAACAATGTTCATCGGATTGGTCCTTTCGTGCGTCCTTCAATGAATTGGGCGACCACCGGGTTCTTTAGTTTGCGGAACTGTTCCGGCCGGTCTTCCTCAATAATTCTTCCCTGGAAAAGCATCGCCATGCGCGTGGCGACGCGAAAAGCGCTGGTCAGTTCGTGCGTGACGACGATGGACGTCGCCTGCGCCCGAGTGCTCAATTCCACGATCAACTCGTCGATCACCGCCGACAGCACCGGATCGAGGCCCGTCGTCGGTTCGTCGAACAGCAATAGTTCCGGCTTCAACACGAGCGCGCGAGCGATCGCCACGCGCTTGCGCATCCCGCCCGACAGCTCCGAAGGCATCATCGCCCCCTTCTCCTGCATGCCGACCATGCCCAGGCACTCCTCCACCACTGCATCGATCTCCGAACGCCGCATCCGGGTCAACTCCTCCATGGGCAACGCCAGGTTGTCGCGGACGGTCAATGAGGAAATCAAGGCCGACGACTGGTAGACCATGCCGATCCTGTTGCGAATGGCGTTAAGCTGAACCTTGGAAGTGCGCATCAAATCCTGGCCGTCGAAGCAGACCTGCCCGGCGTTCGGGCGCAACACTCCAAGGATCAATCGCAGCAGCGTGCTCTTGCCCGCGCCGCTTTGGCCAAGGATGACCATCCGCTCCCGCCGGTCCACGCGCAGATCGAGCTGCTGCAACACGTTGGCGTGGTTGAAGCGAAGATCGATGCCGGCGAGCTCGACGATCGGCCTATTCATAGAGAATCACCAGCGCGATGTTAAAGAGCGTATCCGCCCCGATCACCGTCGTGATCGTCGTCACCACGGCGGCGGTAGTGGCCGCGCCCACCCCCGCCGCGCCGCCGGTCACGGTCAGTCCCTTGTAACAGGAGATCAGCCCCACGATCAGCCCAAAAAGCAGGCTCTTCAGTTCCCCGGAGACGATGTCCCGCACGATCAGGTTATCGAGAACCAGATCCCAGAAATAACGGAACGACATCCCGAACTGCGCCTGGCAAACGATGGCGCCGCCAAACACCGCGGCGGCATTCGCGACCATGCTCAGGCAGGGCATCAGCAGCACGACCGCAAGCACCCGCGGCGCCACCAGAAAGCGCAGCGCGCCGATGCCCATCGCCTCGATGGCCTCCACTTCCTCCGAAGCCGTCATCGTTCCAAGCTCCGCGGTGAACGCCGCGCCGATTCGCGCCGCCACCATAATCCCCGTCATCAGCGGTCCCAGCTCGCGGGAAAACCCGACGCCGATCAAGCCCGGAACCAAGTTCTGCGTGCCGAATTTCCGGAGTTGGTAACCGGTCAGCAGCGCCATCGTCAGCCCCATGAACAGCGAGATTATCGCCACCAGCGGAACCGACCCTGGACCCGCACGGTCCGCCTGAGCGAAGAAGATACTCGCTCGAAACGGCGCCCTGCCGCGCAGCATGTATTCAAGACTCTCTTTGACGGAATCGATGCCGAGCCACACAAGACTGCCGACATGCCGCAACGGTATCGCCACCGGCCGGAGGAGCTGGTTCATTCACCGAGAGTATCGGAGCGCATTCACGCCCCGGCGGGACGCCGCTCCTCCCGTCCGGTGAGCGGCTGCGTTCCGTAAGCCAGTATAGGCCATCCCTCCACGGGTTGGGTCGTCCATGGACCGTTTCCGCAAAGTTTTTCAGGATAAAAGCGCCCTGGAACTGGCGTTCGCCGCAGTCTGTGGAAGTATCCCGACAATGCGCCCTTACTCCGCGTGCGTCGGCCTGGTGGTCATGATCGGTTGCGTCCTCCTGGTGATCGCCCCCGACGATCTGCCCGAGGCCGCCCGGCATTCGTTTCCCCCGGACATCCCGACCGTGGTCGTCGATCCCGGTCACGGCGGCAATGACGACGGCGCAAAATGCCGCGGCGTCGCCGAAAAAACGCTGACGCTCGATGTCGGCCTGCGGGTGGATCGCGCCCTGCGAAAACTCGGATACCGAACCGTCCTGACCCGCAATGACGACCGCTATGTGTCCCTTGCCGACCGGGTGGCGATAGCCAATGCCATTGAAGGGGACGCCGTCTTTGTAAGCATCCATTTTAATCAAGCCGGCGGAAAGGACGCCGAGGGAATCGAAACCTTCTACGCGCGCACCAAAACGCCGCCGCCCACCGACTGGACCTGGGTGGGGCTGTTCAGCCGCAGCGGTTCGTTGGACACGGGCGAAAACCTGGCTGCGTCGGTCCAACTGGCGGTGATCGACAGCACCGGCGCGCGCAACCGCGGAATCCGCGCGCGGGATCTCTACGTCACACGAAACACGCGCATTCCGGCAATTCTGATCGAGGGCGGGTTCATCACCAACGCAATGGAGTCGCGCATGCTCAGGCAAGATGTCTACGCCGACCGCCTGGCTCAGGCCATCGCCGATGGGATCGATGCCTGGTGGCAGGAAAAGCCGCGCGAACGGCCCAGCCCGCTGGTGAAGGCGCGGTAAGGGAATGCAACTGCGCGGAACGCGTGCTGGCAGCGGCGCCCCGCCCCGGACACCGCCATTGCGATGCCTCCCGCTTTCCGCTATTGGTCTCAATCCCATGGCATCAACCGGTACGCCCAGCATTGTCACCGCGCAGGATCTGTTCGTTCGTTATAACGAGCAGGTCGTGCTCGATCGCGCCTCGTTTTCAATCCACGAAACCGACCGCACCGGTCTTGTCGGACGCAACGGCTCGGGCAAGTCGACCTTCCTGCGCATTCTCGCCGGGCAGATGGAGCCGGACTCGGGATCGGTGGCGCGGCGGCGCGGTCTGGTCGTGGGCTACCTGCCGCAGGAGTTCGCCCTCGATCCCGCCCTGACCGTGCTGGAGAACATCCGCGAGGGCGCGCGCCATGTGCTCGACCTGATCGCCGAGTTCGAATCGATCCCCGGTCACACCGGGCGCCACGACGAATTGGAGGAAAGCATCCGCATTCTCGACGGCTGGACGCTCGACCGCCGCATAACGACGGCGATGTCGAAGCTCTCCTGTCCGCCGGGCGACGCCGCGATTACGCAGCTTTCCGGCGGTGAGAAGCGGCGGGTGGCTCTTTGCCGCGCGGTGGTGTCGCAGCCGGATTTGCTCATACTCGACGAACCGACCAATCACCTCGACGCGGAGTCGATCGAATGGCTGGCCGATTATCTCGATGGCTTCCGCGGGGCTTTTATCGTCGTCACCCACGACCGCTGGTTCCTGGACCGCGTTTGCGATCAGATCGTCGAGCTCGCCGGAGGCGTCTTTTTCTCCTATGAGGGGAGCTACACCGACTACCTCATCCAGCGCGCCGAACGGATGAGCGCCGCAGAAGTCTCCGAGCACAAACGGCAGATGTTCCTCAAGCGCGAACTGGAATGGGTGCGCCGTTCGCCAGAAGCGCGCCGGACCAAAGCCAAGAGCCGTCTGGACCAATACTTCGAAGTGGTCGGCCAGTCCGCCCCGGAGCTCGACCGGGACGTCGATCTGGTCATCCCGCCGGCCCCGCAGCTCGGGAACCGGGTGCTGGAACTGGTCGATATTGGAATGACCCTGGGCGGTCGGCAGCTGTTCTCGGGCCTCAACTTCAAGTTTGAAGCCGGAATGCGCATCGGCATCACCGGACGCAACGGCCTGGGCAAGACCACCCTGCTGAAAATCATCCTCAGCCAACTGCAACCAACCGCCGGCGAGGTGCGGACCGGCCAGCTCACCCGGTTTAACTACGTCGACCAGGGGCGGTTGCAACTCGACGACAACGCAACCGTTCTCGAAGCGATCGGCGACGGCAGCGAATACGTGATGTTCAACCAGAACAAGATCCCTGTTCGCGCTTATCTCAAACGCTTTCTTTTTACGGACGACCGGATCGTTACGCAAGTCCGCTACTTGAGCGGAGGTGAACGCAGCCGGCTGCTACTGGCCCGGATCCTGAAGAACGGCGGCAACTTCCTGATCCTGGACGAACCGACCAACGACCTGGATCTCTCCACGTTGCGGATTGTCGAAGAGGGGTTGCTTGGTTTCGAGGGCGTGGTCCTGGCGGTGAGCCACGACCGCTATTTTCTTAACCGCGTTTGCACGGGGATTTTTGCGTTTGAAGGCGACGGACAGGTGGCCTACAGCGTGGGCGACTACGATTATTACCTCGAAAAGCGGCGCCGCCTGCTGGCGGCCGACCCAGGTCCCGCCGCCTGGCAAAGCAAACCGCAACCCGCTGCCCGGCGTGCCCCCACGGAAAAGCCGCGAAAACTCAGCTTCAAGGAAACAAGGGAACTGGAAGGAATGGAGGCGCTCATCCTCGGCGTCGAAGCCCGTATTTCCGAAATCGAAGCGATGTTCGTCGATCCCGAGTACCACCGCAAATACGGGACTCAGGGAGCGGAGCTCCACGAGGAACTGGAAGTGGAGAAAAAGAAGCTGGAAGGACTGTATGCGCGCTGGGAAGAGCTGGAGGCGATCAAGGTGCAAAACCCGTGAGCGCCGAGGAGAAGAATCTCGACAACCGAAACTCGGCAATCAACTCATGGTGAAGTCACGCGCAGGCGCAGAAAATAATGTGCGAGGCCGGGGGCGATGTCGGTCGAAAGAGTTTGGGTGAGGGCAGTGGAGGATTCGATAGACGGCTGCTGGGCGACGCTCGTCCAGGCGTGCAGGTCGGCGGATCCCTCCAGCGTATAAGTGATGCCGGTCACCCATTGGGGCCGTGTGAAGCGAAACACATAACTCCCGCTTTCAAAGTCGAGCGCGATGACCTGCGTTGAATCGGCAACCAAGGGGGAGGTTCCAAACGCATACTCCAGCAAATTTGCACGACCGTCGCCATCGGTGTCCATGGTGCCGCTGACCGCAGAGAGGCCATACGCTGCCGCCCAGGTGGAGTAAGCTTGCGCCACGGTAACCGGTAGTGCGTAGGGCGTATCCGATAGCCGAACGGCAGTGGTAGGCAGGGCGGTGCCGGCGATGTCCACCAGGCGGACGGCGTAGGATCCGCCATAGTCATCGAGCTTTGAATACGTGACCGGCCCCGGGACGCGCTCAATCAGGAAATCGCGCACGGGCAGATAAGCCGAGTTGGTGCCGCTAACGTATCCGGAGCGGGTGAGCGCGGAAACAGTGCCACTGTTCATTTCACGCATATCGCGGACGACAAAGCTGGCTTGCGCGGTATAGAACGGCGCGGTGCTGACGACAGGGTTGTCTTGGTATTGCACCTTGCCATACTGATTGTCGATGGAGAGAAATTGCATCTGGGAGTTGGGGAAATAGCCCTGGTAATGCAAGCCCGACCAAGGGATGCATGTAGTGCTCTGACCGTCGGAACTGCCGACGTTGCCACCGGCGACGGTGTTGTTTACTCCGTTGAAGTAATGCTGGATCAGGCGCGCCTCGCTCCAGTCGTTGGCGATCATGAGCGTGTTGCCCACCTGACAGCCGATGTCAACGATGGAGGTGCTGTCCGGCGCCACATCCCAGGGCCGGTCGATGGTGAGATTGGTTTGCCCGGGAGTTGCGCCGCCAACGACGGTGCGGTGCTGACCGGCGCCGGTGCCTTGGAGAATCGAAGCCCGGCACCCCGTCCAGTCGTACACCGCCACTTCAGTACCGGAAACCGTCATTGTGGGGCTGGGCAGTGTGAGCGTCGTCCCGCTGGAACTGAACGTGCCTGTGTAGATGGAATTGGCTCCGTCCGTGGTGTAGCCGACGTAGCTCGGCATGGCATAGCTGTGATCGTCCCGGGTATGGAGGCAGTTGGAAAGCAGCACGTTTTTGATGTATTGGCCGCCGATAGAACCGCCGCCGGCTTTGAATGCGCCAAAGGCGATTCCCGGATTCGGATTGGAGAAGTCAACCCAGCGATCGGTCGTTGGATTGCCGCGGATGTTCAAGGTGCACTTGTCCACGATGACGTGAGTGGTCATGCCGTAGAGTTGGATCGACATCTCGCGCCAGTTGATCGTGCAACCGGAGAGGCGAACGCCGAACACGGTATCGAAGCCCCTCACCGGGAACGGACTGTCGAACACACAGTCCTCCATCGTAAAATCCTTCGTTTGGCGAAACCAGACAGAGACTCCGCCGTTCGTGCCGTCGCCCCCCGGAGGCACGGCCTCATCGAGCTCCACGTCCGCGCGTTTCATCCAGCCGGGGAGGTAGGATGGCAAATAGGCATATTGCACCCCGACACCGGAATATGATGCGGGCGCGTAAACTTTGAGATCCTCCAGGGCAAAATTACCGCCAGAAACGCCCGTGATGAGCGGCGAAATGCAGGTTCCGGAAAATGACAGCAAAGTGGACGTCTTGCTCTGGCCTTGCAGGCGGCACAGCTTGGGCAGAACGATGGACGCAGTGAAATTGATCGTCCGCCCCGGCAGCAAAATGGAGCCGCCTCCGGAAGGCAGCGCCGCCTTGGCCGCGGTCATCTTCGCGTCATCGTTCGCGCCGGACATGCTCTCAAAATCAACAGTGGCCGACGGCCACGAAAACAACGGAATGACCGAAAGAGGATCAGCCAACTTCGCCCAGCCGTTCGCTCCACCGAACCCATTGTGCAGCCACACATCGTACAGGCCGTAGGGCACCGCCGGCATTGTGGCGGAAACAGCATAGCCCCAGCCGCGCTGATCGCTTGCGAAGGATGTGCCGGTCAAGCGGGCGGCAATGGCGCCGTTATTCACCAAAGCAATCGTTGTCGTCTGGCCGGGGTACGCCAGACAATGGCCGGCGACATAGAGCGTGCCCCCCGGCGAAACCTCCATTCCGCAATCCCCCATCGCAAACCACGGATCGGGCGCATTGACCAAAATGGACGGCCCGACGGTGCTGCCATTGGCGAGGCGCAAGGCGTAAATGCCGGTGCTCCACGCGGCGGGAATGCCCACATGCACGGAGCGGCTGGTGGCGGTGCCTGGCGTGACCGCGCCCCACGGAAGAAAACCAAGGGTCGGAAACGCCGGCACTCCAGGGTCTCCGTTGCTGAGTTGGGCGAGTTGAGCAACGGTTGAAGTCAACAATCGCCCCCCGGTCACCAGCACGGTGTCATCCGGCAAGACCGGCGCGGAAACCCAAAATGGCACGGGAGCCGAACCGGCTGTCGAGCCGATTCGGTATTGCTGCGACACTACCGACTGGGCAACCACATTGCAAGCGACCGACACGACAGCCGAAGTGCCCGAAGTATTGGCTGCCGTCACATTAAAAGCAATGTTCGAGCCGACCGTGGCCGTTTGTGCGATCAGGCCTTGCACAATGCCGCTTGTGGAATCGATCGCCCAATTGCCGGGCAAACCGGTGGCGGCAAAGGAGGTCGGGGAGTTTGAGGCTGTAATCTGATAGGCGATCGTGATGCCCGGAATGACCGTAAGCGTCGTCGGGCTGGAGACAACCGGCACTGCCGCCCGAAGAGTGGCGGCGGCAATCAGGAGCAAAAAGACAGTTCGCTGATATACAACAGCGATCCGATGTTGGTGTCGCAGAAAAGCTGATTTGCTTTGAGCTCTCCGCACAACGGCGGAGAACTGCTGGTCGATAGTGTTCATTGCCGGTGTTCGGTTCGAACGAGCTTAGCCAAGAAGACCCTTCTTGTCGAAAGATTGTTCGCTCGCCCGGTCACTTGGCTTTCAGAATGGCACAATCGAAGACACCGCCGGCAATCGAACCCTCGTGTGCCTGGAATTTGACATTAACCCTCGTCTTGCCGGCAACCCGTCCCTTCGGGATGTTGTATTCGACGTCAAAGAATTTACCCGGCTTGTTGTTGTTAAGCGTCTGCGAGGCGAGCTTCTGGCCGTCCACGAGCACATCGAAGGCTCGCTGACCCGTCTCGCCGCCCCAGTACGTGCATGCCAGAACCGTCTCCTGTTCGGGCGACATCTTCAATTCATAGCTGAACCAACCGCGCGCATCGCGCCATTTCCGGCCCAGGTATTCGCCGGTGTTGGTTTTCTCGCCCGCGAAATTGTGATCGCGCTCCGACTGTGGTTCACCCACCCCGACGCTGTCGACCATTCGCGCTTCTTCAGCCTTGCGTCGCGCCTCGTCCGCGGCCACTTCGGCTTGTTTTGCCGTCCAAGCCTCCTCGGTGAACAGTTTCCAATATACCGAATAGCGCTGGTGATGCATCCGATAAAATGGAATCAGCGTCACGTCGCGAGGCCGCCCGATGTCCCTGGTCTGGAATGTCAGCGGTTCTCCTGCCACCGCATGAATGCTGCCCAGCAGTTTCTTCGCATCGCCCAGAAACACCGGAACCTCGGGTGAGGGCACGCCGTTGAAGTCGCATTGATCGCGGGCATAAGGGTTTGGCATCCCGTCCACCCCCAACCCGCCCGCCAATACGACGGGACCGTACAGAATCGCCACGGTATCGGGATTGCCGGGGAGTTCTTCCAGATGCAGTTTCATGGGTGCGCGGATTTCCACCCTGTCTCCATCGCGCCACTCGCGCTTGAGGGTGACATAAGCGCCGGGAGCGCCATCCAGCTTTTCTGCTCGCCCATTCACCGTAACAGTCAGGCCGTCCCGGGCCCACGACGGATAACGAATCTTCAGTTCCATGGCAACGGACCCTTCGCATTTGAGTGTGACTTGCGTGGTGTCGCTTTCCGGAAATTTCGTCTCCTGGCGCAAGGTCAAGCCCTTCTCCTTCCACGTCAACTCAGAGGGAATAAACAGATTTAGATAAAGCGCCGCGGCGTCGTGCCAATAGATGGATTCGGCATATCGGGCGTGGTTTTCCATCCCGGTGCCCACGCAGCACCAAAAGGAATTCTCCGGTGTGGAGTAGGTCTTGAAATGTCCGGGTTTCAACGACGGAAAATAAACAAACATCCCAGTCTTTGGGTCCTGCGAGGCGAGAATGTGGTTATAGAGCGCGCGCTCATAGAAATCCATGAGTTCGCAAGATGGCGCCCAGGCAAACAAATGCCGGGTCAACTTCAGCATGTTATAGCTATTGCAGGTCTCGCAAGTGTTCACCGCAAGATGATCGCCGAACCGGTCGATGGGAAAAAAGTGTTCTCTATCGCTGTCGCCGCCGATCGCATAGGAACGGTGCAGGGCAACGCGCTCCCAGAAAAACGATGCTACCTTCCGATAGCGCTCATCCCCGGTCACTTCATATTCACGCGCCGCCCCGATGATCTTTGGAATCTGTGTGTTGGCATGCATGCCATCCAGGCGGTCTTCGCCTCGTTCCAGCGGGTCAAATACTGCGCGGTGTTCAAACGCGCGTGCCAGCTTCAGGTGCTCGGGATTCCCAGTAATGGCGTAGAGGTTTGCAAGCACTTCAACCATTCCGCCGTGTTCACAGCCAAGAGCCTTCTGCTGCTGTTCGACAGGCAGACGGTCGATTCGGAACTTGAGCCAGTCGGCCATTCCTTCCAGGATCGCCAGCGCCTGGCTGTTGCCGCAGAGTTGATGCACGTCGAGCAATCCGGCCATGATCTTATGCAGCGTATAGTAGGGCGCCCATACCCTCTGGCAGGCATCGACCCGGTCGAAGAACGATTCGGGGTACGCCGACAGAAAGCCCTTGTGAAATCCTCTGCCCGGCAGCGCCGCCTGGCATTTCGCCAACTCCGCCACGATATACTCGGTGTTCGCCTTCAGCTTCCCGTCGCCTGTGCCGGCAGCCATCGCGGCGCATGCGGAGAGGTAATGCCCCATGCTATGGCCGCGCAACTCGCCCTGCGGACTCTCCCAGCCTCCGTAGGGCTTGGCCGTGGTCGGTAACCCGGCAGTAAGCCGAAAGGTGTGCAAAAGGCGATCCGGCTCCAAACTCAGCAAATAGTCCCGATCCCGCTGCATGGCATCCCTGAATGGGCCGTCCAGCAGGCGCACTGAGTTCAAGGCAAATGGCGTTGCTTTCACGCCAATATCGCCCTTTGCGGCTTGAATCCTTTTCTGCGGTTCCGTCATCACTTCGCCACCGGGCACAACGGACGGCGATGCCAGCAGCATGGACGCGAGGATTAGTTTTACGACTGTGTTCATGATCGTTTTTCGTTCTACACTTTTTTGGATTGAAGACAACAAATTGCCGCGAGATTCAGATCGCAACGGGTTTCGTCGCTCGCGCTTTTCAAAAAGTCCTGTCCCCGGCAAGCACAATGCTTGTGGCCAACTTGCCCAAACGCCGCCGACCAAAAATTCTTTTCCAGCCTCCGACCATCCGCGCAAGCCGCTGGAATTCAGCGGCTTACGATATGGTGCAGTAAGTATTCGGTAAACCGCCCGATTAAAAAAGATGAGGTGAAGTGTTTTTCTGCGGGACACGCTGTCCTCACGCTGCCGCCTTGAGGACTAGTGTCCGGAAATCGTTCGACACCTGCGTCCGCCCCGCTTGGTTTCACATTTACCCATTCACGCCGGGGCTGCCGTCGTTGGCGCGGCAGCATGCGTAGCTATTTCGTGGCGACGCCTCTCCTTGCCCCGAGCCGGTGGATCACGAATTGGCGTGGCGGCGCCGGTAGGCGGTGGGAGTGATGCCGTGGATGTCGCGGAAGCGACGGTTGAAATTGGCGAGATTGGTGAAACCGGCGGCGGCGGCGATTTCGCCGATGCTCTTGTCCGATTCGATCAACTGAGCGCAGGCGTGGCCGATGCGAAGCTCGTTGACGAAATTAAAGAAGCGCCGCCCGGTGGCGCGCTTGAAAAACCGGCAGAATGCGCCGGGACTGAGCGCGGCGGCGCGCGCGGCTTCTTCAAGGCGGATTGTGTCGTTCAGGCGATCGAAAACGTACCGGCAAACGCGGTGCATTCGGTCACAGCCAGTATGAGCGGCCGCCTCGCGGAAACCTTCGCCGGACAAAAGACGGGATCCCCGGGATTGGGCGAGGATGGCCAGGATGGCAATGAACTCGGCAACCCGCTTTGGGCCGGTGGACCGGGAGAGATCGCGCAGGCGCTCGGCGACGGCGGCGCGTGCTTTGCCGCTAAATTGGATGCCACGCTCCGCGCGCGCCAGCAATTGGCGGATGGGGCGAAGTTCCGGCGTGTGGAAGAAATCCCGGCCAAGGCAGTCGTCGCGAAATTGAAGGACCAGTGAGTGGGCGTGCTGGCCGGCACTGCGCCAGTAATGAGGCAGGTTGGCTCCGATGAGCACGAGATCGCCCGAACGAAATGCGGTAACGCTGTCCCCGACAAACCGCAGGCCGCGCCCGGCGACGATGCAGGTCAGTTCGTATTCGGGATGGACGTGCCACGGGGAGGTGAACCGCGGCAGGTTGAATTCGCGCACGACGAATGAGGCACCGGCACCGACGGGCACCAACTCATACTCTGGCTGGCGGGGATTTGGCAAATGTTAAAATAGTATCGAAACTGGTCAAACAGTCCAGTAGAATGCGGCGGGTTGTGCGATAAGATTGCAGGAATCAGAAAAACGAATACTCGATGCATCTTAATCCAGACTTGGCGGTATTTGGGATTTACCTGGCCGTTGTGACCGCGGTCGGGTTTGTCGCGTCGCGCAAAGAAAAAGCTTCGGACGATTACTTCCTCGCGGGACGGAACCTGACGTGGTGGATCATCGGCGGTTCGATGATCGCGGCGAATATTTCGACGCATCATTTCATTGGAATGTCAGGACGTGCCGTCGAGGTGGGGCTTGCGGTCGCGAGTTTCGAGTGGATGGCGGCGCTCGCATTGGTGCTCTACGGGAAGTTCTTCCTGCCGTATTATCTGAAGAGCCGGATCACCACGATGCCGGAGTTTCTGGAGCGCCGCTTCGACGACAAAGTGCGCCTCGTTTATGCAATCATCAGCTTGATCGGCTACATCGTTATTGAACTGGCCGTGGTGCTCTACACCGGGTCGCTGGCGATTCACTCGCTCTTTGGCCTGCCGCTGGCGGCCGGCCTGTTGATCTTGTGCGCCATCGGGGGCGGCTACACCATTTACGGCGGGTTCAAAGCCGTGGCTTACACGGACATCATCCAGGTCACGGTGCTCATTCTCGGCGGGTTGACCGTGACGATGCTGGGGCTTCACAAAGTCGGCGAAGTTACGCCCGGCTATGCCGCGTCCATCGTCGGCGGTTTCCGCGCGGTGCTGGACGGTTCGCCGGAGAAGTTTCACATGGTGCGGGCGTGGAACGATCCCGAACTGCCGTGGATCGGCGTGTTCTTCGGCGGCCTGTGGCTGGCAAACATTTTCTACTGGGGGTGCAACCAGTTCATCACGCAGCGTACCCTGGCGGCCCGGACGGTATGGCACGGCCAGATGGGGGTGGTGTTCGCCGGCTTTCTCAAGCTGCTGGTGCCGGTTCTCGTGGTGCTGCCTGGAATCATCGCCTTCCGCCTCTACAGTCCAGGTTCCGGCTTGCTCAGAAGCCAGTGTGTTCTGGAAAAAGGCGATCTTGCCTTCCCGACGCTCGTCAAGCAACTGCTTCCGCCCGGGTTCACCGGCCTTGTCATGGCGGGTTTGATGGGTTGCGTAATGAGCCACATCGCCTCGATGTTGTCCGCCAGTTCCTCCATCATCACCTTTGACATCTATAAGAACTACATCCGAAAGAACGCCTCGCAGCAGGATCTGGTTCGCTTCGGCCGGATCGTAACCCTGCTTGTGCTGATCGCAGCCACCCTGGTGGGCTTCTTCTTGCGCGATCTCAAGGCTGTCTTCATTTACATCCAGAAATACTGGTCCATCGCCTATCCGTCGGTCTGCGCCTTGTTTCTGGCCGGGTTCTTTTACAAGCGGGCCAACGCCAGGGGCGCTCTCATCGCCATCCTCTTCGGCCCGCTTTGGGCTCTGGGATTTACCTGCGCCGAGGGGATGGGCTGGGTTCCCGCCATTCCCTTCCTGACCCGCGCCATGATCGACTTCCTCTTTGTCTGCCTGATTCTGTGGTTCTTCCGGACGCGCGGTGAAACCCTTCCGGCATCCGCTACAATCGACCGTTCCATGCCGCCGGAAATCGCCGCCGAACTGGCCGCCATGCCCTGGTGGCGATCGTTTGGCTTCTGGGCCACGGTGCTGGTAATCTGTGTGGCAAGTCTCTACATCCGGTTTTTCTAAGGAACACTATTCAAACGACAAATGATTACCAAACGCGAAGTCGTCCGATCGGTATTCAGCCGCCAGAAGCCGCCATACGTCCCGTGGCATTGCCAATTTACGCAGGAACCGTGGGCGATGCTCCTCGAGCATTTCGGCGGGGTCGATGCGGCGGAGACGGCGATCGACAATCACATCCTCGAACTCGGCTCGGCCATCGGATTCTTCGAGGAGATCGGCAACGACCGCTTCCGCGATGTGTTCGGCGTCGTCTGGGACCGGACCGTGGACAAAGACATCGGCATTGTCGAGGGATGCGTGTTGCCTGAGCCAACGCTGAATGGCTACGAGTTTCCAAACCCGCTCGATGCGCGATTCTTCGCCGATATTCCGTCGAAGATCGCAAAATACTCCGACCGCTTCCGCGTCTTCTACCTCGGGTTCTCGCTCTTCGAGCGGGCATGGACATTGCGCGGGATGGAAAATCTGATGATCGACTTCATGGAGAATCCCGGTTTTGTCCACGAATTGCTGGGGGCCATCGTCGACTACAATCTTGCCCAGGTCCGCGAGGCGCTCAAATACGACATCGACGCCGTCTATTTCGGCGACGATTGGGGGCAACAACACGGCTTGATCATGGGAAAACCGGCATGGGACGAATTCATCAAGCCGCAGCTTCGACGCATGTACGGCCTCGTCCGGGAAGCCGACAAGTTCCAGATGATTCACTCGTGCGGCGATGTCGACGAACTCTTCGACGATTTGATCGCGCTCGGCTTGAACTGTTTCAATCCGTTCCAGCCCGAAGTCATGGACACCGCGGCGCTCCTGGGGCGGTACCGGAGCCGTCTGGCATTCCACGGCGGCCTTTCGACGCAACGCATCCTTCCCTACGGCACCGAGCAGGAAGTCCGCGCCGAATCCCGCCGGTTGCTGGAGCTGGGCCGTGAGGGCGGCTACATCTTCGCCCCGTCGCACGCGGTGGAAAGCGATGTGCCCCTGGCCAATATCCTCGCGTTTCTCGACGAAGCCAAGGCGCAGCGTGCCGAGAGGTTGCAGCAATAGATTTGAAAAAACGCGCTATCCACTTCGGCCCGCGCAACCCGCCGCGGGCCGAAGCGTGAAGCGGGGGCATTGTACGTTCACTGACAATAATGCAACCTTGCGACAATCGCGGTGTAAGCTGGGAAAACCCATGAAATCGTCAAAATCAATCCGTTCAACAAAGCCGTTTTGGAATATTAGACATGCGGCATCGATCTTCGGCGCACTGTTGCTGGTTCCGTTTGTCGTGCTGCTGGCCGGCGCGGGCCAGCTTGTCCCGGACAAGGTCCAAAAGAAAGCGGAGCCGTTTTCGCCGGAGGACGTCCGGTTGCTGGACGGGCCTTTCAAACACGCCCAGGATATGGATCGCGCCTATTTGCTGAGCCTGGACGTGGACAGCCTTGCAAGGCCGTTCAGGGTGACTGCCGGCCTGCCTGTCACCGCGAAGTCGCTCGGTGGATGGGAGGCCGCCGACAGCGAGGTAAGGGGTCATTTCATCGGGCATTGGCTCTCCGCTTGCGCCGAAATGTATGCGGCGACCGGCGACCATGAATTCAAAGACAGGACGGAGAAGCTCGTGACGGAGATTGCGGCGTGCCAGGAGAAAATCGGCTCGGGTTACCTCAGCGCGTTCCCCGAGGAGTTTTTTGACAGGCTCGAATCCGGCAGGAGGGTATGGGTGCCTTGGTACACGATCCATAAGCTCTACCAGGGGCTTCTGGATGTGCATGCGTTGACCGGCAACCGGCAGGCGCTGGACTGCGTGCGGAAGGCGGTGTCATGGGTCGAAAAGCGCACCGGAAAGCTGTCGGAAGCCAGGATGCAGGAGGTGCTCAATGTCGAGCACGGAGGCATGATGGATGTGCTCGCGCGGTATTACGCCGTGACGGGAGACGAGACTGGCTTGAAACTGGCAATGCGTTTCTGGCATCGCAGGGTATTGGATCCGCTGGTCGAGGGCCGCGATCCGCTGACGGGCTTGCACGCCAATACGCAGTTTCCGAAGTTGCAGGGAGTGGCGCGGCTCTACGATTTGACCGGCGACGAAAAGTACATGAAAGCGGTGCTGCTGGCATGGGACAGCATCGTCAAGCGGCGTTCGTATGCCACGGGCGGGAACAGCGACGGCGAATGCCTTACCGATCCTGAACGCCTCTCCAAGGCGATCGGCCCCCGCTCCGCCGAGACTTGCAATGTGCATAACATGCTGAAGCTGGCGAGGCAGGTGTTTTGCTGGGAACCGAAGGCAGCTTACGCGGACTATTACGAACGATGCATGTTCAACCAGATTCTGGCCAGCCAGGATCCGGCGAATGGGATGGTGACCTACTATCAGCCTCTCGTGCCGTGCAAACAACAGCCCGGCAGCACGGTTGGCGAAAGCGGCTCGCAGAGTTGCTGGTGTTGCTGTGGAACCGGAATCGAAAACCATGCCACGCACGGTTCCGGCATTTACTTTCACGATGGAGACCGTGCGCTCTATGTGAACCTGTTCGTCGCGTCGCGCCTTGACTGGAAAACCGCGGGAGTTGTCGTCCGGCAGGACACCGCGTTTCCTGAAACCGACAGCGCCCGATTCACGATTGCCTGCGGGCAACCGAAGAACTTCGCACTGAAGATTCGCCGTCCGGCGTGGTCGGCAAACGGGTTTACGATTGCGATCAACGGCGAACGGCAGAGCCTGAATGCGGATCCGGGAAGCTATTGCGCGATTGAAAGAACGTGGAAAGATGGCGACACGGTCGATGTCCACATGCCGATGGCTCTCCGGGTTGAAGCATTTAACAACGATCCCGGCAGGGTGGCGCTGCTTTACGGTCCCATCGTCTTATGCGCATGGCAGGATTTGGCCGGGGAGGAGCCCGTGATTCTGGCCGGCGATACGAATGCGATTATCAAAGCCGTGCGCGCGGTCGAAGGCAAGCCGCTGACATTTACCGCCTGCGGTTCCTTCTTTCGCGGAGCGCGGGAGGCGACTCCGGATGTTACGTTGGTTCCGTTTTACCGGCACTGGGAGAAGGGCTTGGCGCCGTACAAGATTTATTGGGACGTAAAGAACCCACAATCCTGGGATGGTTATTGGTCGGAACGAAACCGGCAACGCCGGGTCGATATCCAAACGGAGAGCAGGCCCGAGGCCGCGAAAGCCGCTGGATTCTATACGCCGAATCGCACGCCGTTACAGCCCAGCGCATTCATGAAATTGCCCCTTGGCAGCGTCACCCCGCGCGGATGGCTGCGGCACCAACTGGCCCTCGATGCCGGCGGCATTACCGGACGTTTCGAAGAGATCTCGAAATTTCTGAAGTTCGACGATACCGGTTGGGTGACCCCGGAAAAGCGCGGCTGGGAAGAACCGCCCTACTGGCTGCGCGGCTATGTAAGTCTGGCATACACGCTCAAGGACGAGAATCTGATTGCGAACGCGAAGCGCTGGATCGAGGCGATCCTGGCGACACGCAAGCCCGACGGCTATTTCGGCCCGGAGAACCTGCGCTCGGTCGAGAAAGGCAAGGCGGAGTCGTTCTCGCATCAGTGCATGGTCTATCCGATGCGGTCCTACTATGAAGCCACCGGCGACCGGCGCGCCCTGGATGCGATGATCGGCTTTTACCGCTGGCTGGACCGGCAGCCGGAACTCTATTTCAAGAGCGGCTGGGGCGCCTCGCGCTGGTCCGAGCATTTGTATGGAGTTTACTGGGTCTATAACGAGACGGGCGAAAGCTGGCTGCTCGATCTGGCGAAGAAAATCCATGAGCGCACCGCCAACTGGACGACAGCGATCCCGACAGCGCACAACGTCAATTTTTCACAAGGCGTGCGCGAGCCGGGCGAATACTGGTTGCAAGCCAAAGACAAGAGCCTGCTGGACGCCGTGGAACTGCATTATAGCGCGATGATGTCCACGCACGGCCAGTTTCCCGGCGGCGGCTTTGCGGGCGACGAAGGGCGTCGTCCAGGATATGTCGATCCCCGGCAGGGTTTTGAAACTTGCGGTTACATTGAGCTAATGCTAACCGACGAAATTATGACGCGCATCGCCGCCGACCCCGTGTGGTCCGACCGGTGCGAGGAGATAGCGTTCAACTCGCTGCCCGCCGCGCTCACGCCGGATCACCGCGCGCTGCATTACATTACGAGCGCGAATTCGGTTCAACTGGACAGCACCGGCAAGAACCTTGGCCAGTTCGGCAACGGTCCGTTTGCAATGCAGGCGTTTGCGCCCTCGCCGCACAATTACCGCTGCTGCCCTCACAACTATGGAATGGCATGGCCCTATTTCACGGAGTCGCTCTGGCTGGCAACATGGGACGGGGGGCTGTGCGCTTCGCTCTACAGTCCTTCGGAGGTCAGAGCAAAAGTGGGCGACGGCACGAAGGTGGCGATCGCCGAGGAAACCGACTACCCGTTCAGCGACACGATCGCGTTCAGTGTCGAGACACCGAAGCCGGTGAGATTCCCCCTGTGGCTGCGCGTTCCGCGCTGGTGTAACGGCGCATCGGTTACGGTCAACGGCGAGCCGGTTCCTGTCCAGCCATCGCCTTCGTGTTACATCGTTGTCACTCGCGAATGGCGGGACTCCGACAAGCTTGTCCTGCGTCTGCCGATGAGACCCGGCGTGCGAACCTGGGCGCAAAACCGCAACTCGGTTTCCGTGGATTACGGTCCGCTGACCTTCGCCCTCGATATCAAGGAGAAGCCGGTTAACTTCGATCCCGAAAAGAATCCGCAATGGCCGGGCACCGAACTCTTCGCCGCGTCCCCCTGGAACTACGGCCTGGAGCTTGACCCGCGCGACCCGGCCAAGTCGTTTGAAATTTGCAGAAAACCGGGGCCGCTCGCGGCTAATCCCTTCACCAAGGAAGGCGCGCCGATTTCACTACGGGCCAAGGCGCGAAAGATTCCGGGATGGCAGGCGGACGAGGAAGGCGTGGTCGGCCCGCTCCAGCAAAGCCCGGCGCTCACAAAGGAGCCGTTCGAGCCTGTCACGCTCGTGCCGATGGGCGCGGCGCGGCTGCGGATCGCCAGCTTCCCCACGGTCACCACCGGCTCGGAAGGCCACGAATGGCAGGCGCCGCCGCGCGCGATCGCGAAAGTGACCGCGTCGTTTACCGAATCGCCATGGGGACCGCAAGCGCTTTTTTACGGGATCGAGCCGGCGAATTCGCACGACCAAACCGTGCCGCGTTTCACTTGGTGGAATCGCTCCGGCACCCGCGAGTGGATTCGCTATAAATTCCCGAAGCCGGCAACCGTCTCGGCGGTAGCTGTTTATTGGTACGACGACCAAGGGGCAAAGGATTGGTTTGCCGGCAGCGGGGCATTCGCCACGCCCAAATCGTGGTCGCTGGAATATAACGATGGCAACACGTGGAAGCCCGTGACTCCAGCCGGCGATTACGGCACGGCGCTTGACCGCTACAACCGCGTGGAATTCAAGCCGATCGTTACCACGATGCTGCGACTGGTGGTTCAAATGCAGCGGGGTAGGTGCGCCGGCATCTACGCCTGGAAAGTTTTTAATGGCGATCTTCAACTCGTGCCAACCATGTCCGCCACCGCCGAAAAGACGCTCACAGCGGGAGCCGCCATGCCGTCCGCGCAGGGGAATCCGGTTGCGGAGACGTGGTTCAAACCGGAGATGCTCAAAGACATAGCCGACGGCCAGGTTATCGCGCAGTGGCATGACGGGGCGGTCGGCGGCAACGATGCCGGTTACGTGCTCGGGGCGAGCCCGCCCACTGTGGCCAGGAACGCGATCAACGGCCTCCCGGTGGCTCATTTCGAAGCGGAGAAGCACCAAGCGCTTGCCTTCCAGCGAAGCATCGAGGACGACTTCACCATCGCCGTGGTCTATCGCAGCCGGCAGGGCGCGGGCACGGGCCGGCATTTCTGCCTCGGCGCGGGCTTGGTGCAGGGCGATGTCCCCGGACCCAAAGACGATTTCGGCATTTCGCTCAACGCGAAGGGTGAGTTGCTGGCGGGCGTCGGCAACCCCGATACCACCATCGTCTCGCCGCCCGGATTCAACGACGGCCAACCGCACCTCGTCATTTTCACGCGCGAGAAATCCACCGGCGCCCTGGCCCTGTTTGTGGACGGACGCCGGGTGGCAACGGGCAAGGGGGGCACCCAGGCGCTTGACGCTCCGCTACGTATCGGCCTGGGGGCGAACGCCTTCAACCACAACCACTTTACCGGCGACATCGGCGAAGTCGCGGTCTTCAGCCGCGCCCTGAACGACACGCAACGCAAAGCCGTGGAGGAGCAATTAACGACACAGTGGGGCATCCAAGCCGATGCGCCGAAAGAACATCAGTGATTAACACAAAACCTACAAGACTCACCAAGCATGAATAGCAACCGTTTCTTTGTCATTGCGGCTATAGCCTTCTCGGTCATTTCCAGATGGGAAGCCGGTGCGGCAATTCCATCCGGCGAAACCGGGCCGTTCGCCACCGGTCCTGGCGGAGCGCTACGTCCCCCGGCAGTGCCGCTCGTAACTTGCGATCCGTTCATTAGCATTTGGTCGCGGGGCGACCGGCTCACCGACGTTCCGACGACCCATTGGACCCACCGCGAACATTCGCTGATCAGTCTCATCCGGGTGGACGGCAAGGCATATCGCCTCATGGGGGCGGAACCGAAAACAGTTCCGGCAATGGTGCAGCAATCGCTGGAAGTGACGCCCACCCGCAGCACCTATTGGTTTGAAGGGGGTGGAGTGCGCGTGGATCTGAGCTTTATGAAACCGGCGCTGCCGGACGATCTGGAGGTATTTTCCTGGCCGGTAACGTTTCTGACTTGGTCGGTGCAATCCGTGGACGGCCAGTCGCACCAAGTCTCGCTTTACGACAGCAGCAGTTCGCAACTGGCGGTCAATACCGTGGACGAAGCCGTGGAATGGAGCCGGGAGAAAGCCGGGAATCTGACCGTCTTGCGAGTGGGCACCCACGCGCAACCGATCCTGGGCTCCATGGGTGACGATCACCGAATCGACTGGGGTTATGCGTATCTTGCCGCCGACAGCGCCGCTGCCTCCGCGGCAATTGGCGAAAGCCAGGCGCTCGCCCGTGGCTATGTTGAATCGGGGACCTTGCCGACAGTGGAAGATGCCCGAATGCCGCGCGCGGTCAAGGACGATCAGCCCGCGTTGGCGTTTGCATTCGATCTCGGCCAAGTAGGTCGCGAACCGGTCAGCCGACAGGTCATCGTCGGCTATGACGAAATCTACGCGATCAAGTATTTTGGCAGGAAACTGCGTCCATTCTGGAAGCGACACGACCGGGAAATGGGCGATCTGCTGCAAGCGGCTTCGAAAGCGTTTCCGGCCCTGAACAAACGCTGCGCGAGCTTCGACCGGGAACTGACGGACGACATGAACAGAGTGGGCGGAGTCCACTATTCCCAAATCGCGGCGCTGGCATACCGGCAGGTTGTGGCGGCGTGCGGGTTCGCGGCGGACACAACCGGCCAGCCGCTCTATTTCACCAAAGAAAACACCAGCAACGGCGACATCGCCACGGTGGACGTGCTCTTTCCGATGGCGCCGGTCTGGTTGCTGCTGAATCCCACCCTCGCGAAGGCGTCCACGGTCAGCAATCTGATGTATGCCGCCTCCCCGCGATGGAAATTTCCCAACGCGCCGCACGATCTCGGCACCTACCCGCTCGTGTTCGGACGGGACGACGGCGGCGAGGCGATGCCGGTGGAAGAGAGCGGTAATATGCTAATTCTTTGCGACGCCATCGCCCAGGCCGAAGGCAAGCCCGATTTTGTCGATCCCTGGTGGCCCCAGTTGACGCAGTGGGCGCGGTTTTTGGAGAAATTCGGTCTCGATCCGGAAAACCAGCTATGCACCGACGATTTCATGGGGCATCTGGCCCACAACTCCAATCTTTCGGTGAAGGCCATTCTCGGGCTGGCCGCCTACGGCGATCTTTGCCGGATGCGCGGCGATGCGCGGACCGCCGCAACGTATGCGGCGCTGGCCCACGAAGACGCCGCGCACTGGATGAAAGCCGCCGATGACGGAGACCACTACCGTCTTGCGTTCGACAAACCGGGCACCTGGAGCCAGAAATACAATCTCGTGTGGGATCGAATCCTGGGCCTGAATGTCTTCCCGCCCGAAGTCGCCGCGAAAGAAATCGCGTTCTACCTGCGGCAAATGGAATCCTTTGGCGTGCCGCTGGATTCACGCACGAAATTGGGCGACACCGATCACATGTTCTTCACCGCCACAATGGCCGGGAACCAGCCGCTGTTCGACCGCTTCATCGACCCATTTTACGCATACCTGAACGGCACCCCCCATCGCGAAGCGCTCACGGATACCTATCAGACCGTCAACATTGCCAGCAGTGGGATGCAATCCCGGCCCGTGGTTGGCGGCATCTTTATGAAGATGCTGAGCGACCGCGATGTTTGGAAGAAGTGGGCCTCTCGGGACACATTCAAAGCCGGCCCTTGGGCGCCGCTGCCGGAAAAAGCGAAGATCGTCGAGGTCGTGCCAACATCCGCCCGTGACAAAGAGCCGGCGATCTGGCGTTACACGACCGAAATACCGGCGGGCGACTGGACCGCGCCGCGGTTCGACGACCGTTCATGGCCGACCGGCCCTGCGGGATTCGGGCGAGGCGCCCCGACCGTTGCGGCCCGGACCAAATGGACCACCGCCGACATTTGGCTACGCCGCGAGATCGTCATGCCCGACGGCCTCCATTCCAATCTCCAGTTCCTGGTGTTCCATGACGAGGACGTGGATATCTACGTAAATGGCGTTCTCGCCGCGAAAGAGAGCGGTTACGTGACTGAATACACCCCGCTGGAAATCAGCGCGCCGGCAGCCGCCCTGTTGAAGCCCGGAGCCAAAGTCACCATTGCCGTCCACTGTCACCAAACGACAGGCGGACAGGGTATCGATGTGGGAATAGCGGAAGTGAAGGAGTGACAGTCTCTTATTACACGAATGCGCTTTGCGCCCCTTCCCAAAGCGCTTCGCTCAGCTTTGGGAACGAGAAGCAAAACCCTTTAGGATGGGGTTGGGAGCAGTGCGCATGGGGACATGGGGCGACTTTTTTTTGACTGGGCGATCCATTCTTTCAACCTAGAAACGGCGATTGAATTTCGCGCAAAGGCGCAAAGCACGCAAAGCCAGAGATTTCTGGAAGAAAGTCCTTCGAGAACTTGTCACCGCCCGGGTGAATGGCACATATTCCATAAGTTCTTCTCTTGGCGTGCTTTGCGCCTTTGCGCGAGTCTCTTCTGCCGTTTTTGCGTCTCGTTACGAATCTCCAGATTCGTAACGCGCTTGTCTGCGAAACTCTGTTTCGAAAACGCTGGCGAGCCGATTGCGCCATCGAACCGCCACAGATCTCGTGCGCTACGTCCGGCACCGACAATTCGCGAATCGGAGATTCGAAGACAAGTGCGTTCCCAATCAGAGATTGGGAACGAGATTCAAAAAACTATGTTTCTACTATGTCACTGACATCCAAATCCGGGAGTTGTGGAACCACGTTTCTTGGGTGCGAGAAAAACGATGCTATGACGAATAGTGCAGGGCACGTATCAACAGTTTCATCGCTGGTGAACAACTGGTATTGACAGGAGCAAGAAGTGCAAGTCAGCTGGCCAATCGTGCCATCGAACGCGAAGGGCGTGCATCCATCACAAACGCGACACGTCAGTGTCCCCTTGATTGTTTGCTCCAAAGGTCGTAAAACGCCCGCAGGCCATTTGATGAGCACAGCTGAGAAGGTTCCGGGGCGCGCAACTCCGATGCTCGAGGCCTTATTGTTGACATCGTTTCCTTTTAACTGTTGCCAAGTGCGCGGCGGCTCATGCAACTTGGAGCTTTCCCACCTGGCCGTTTCGCGGTTTATCGCAAATTGCATATAAGCACTGAAAATACCCATGACCGCAAGGATGAGTCCGAACGAGATCACCCACCATATACCGGCTCCGGAAATCAACATTATGAGGGCACCAATGCCGCTCACGATAGGCACGGCAAGTATTGGGCCGAAGTCGATTTCAGATGATTCGGCCTTTTTCCCCCTCGTTACGGAGTTGCACTCCTTCACGCATCCATTTTGGTCTGCTTCCTCAGGGGGCCTATTGCAGGTATGTTCGAATGAAGTGCCGCACCAAGCGCATTCCTTTATTGTGGCGATAGCTTCTTGCGCCTTGCGGCTATCAATGCAGGATTGACAATAGAGCACGATCATCCCCCGGCGAGGCAGTGCCATCGCTTCACCAGTGACAGCTGGACCACCGCAGCAAACACACTTGCCACTCCTGCCGTGTTGACGGCCGACGGTAACCTCGAAGATCGCATTTCCTCCCTTACTGCAGCATTGGTCACTGCAATAGGGCTCATTTGCTCCACCGCGCTTAAATACTGATAACATATCATTTTGATCTTCCGGGTAGAGCCGCCGGTTTCCCGACGGCTCCCCCACAGACCCGTACGAGCCCAATTAAGGCATACGGTTCTTCAGAGGACGGGTTTGCTCTTCAAACGGAATGAACGATCCTTGGCT